>ERZ1673755.12-NODE-12-length-86724-cov-29.036807_pt1 | contig 86724 bp, 79 predicted proteins | sample MGYA00580185_ERZ1673755 | MGnify/ENA primary metagenome ERZ1673755 (study PRJEB41219, sample SAMN04549639) | soil metagenome | isolation source: soil | place: USA:California, San Francisco Bay NWR | collected 2009-02-09 ...
AAGCCACCGCACTTTTAAATGGAGAGCATCCACTTATTCATAGTGACCGTGGGTTCCAATATACCTCTCATGGTTTTAAACGTAGGATAGACCAAGCAGGGATGACACAAAGTATGTCAAGAGTAGGCAGATGTATTGATAATGGGCCAATGGAATCTTTTTGGGGAACGCTTTAAATGCGAGAAGTATTATTTACATAAGTATCAGACATTTGAAGAATTAGCTCTTGCGATGGATGAGTACATCCGCTTTTATCATGATGAAAGGTATCAAAAAAGATTAAACGGCCTTAGCCCCATGGAATATAGAGCTAAAGCCGCTTAGGTATATTTTTATTATTTCTACTGTCTATTTGACAGGGGGCAGTTCATTTTTGGACAGCCTCTTTTAAGCTTTTCTTTATGAGCTCTTTGATCAAATTATTTTTAACCCAAATAATAAAGAAAAACCTTGAAATACCGGTTGCCAATCAAGGTTTAAAGTTTTGAAACTTACTCTTGTTAACATCTACTTTTTTAATAATTCTTTATATAATTTTTCAGATTTATGCAATTCTTCTAATAACGGATTTTCATAGTCACTATAACTATCCAAATAAGCCCGTATGCTGCCAATAATATTTATTGCTTTAATATCTTTATCTTTCTCTAATATTTCCAATGCACTCTTATATCTTTTATATATAAGTTGAAGAACACCACTTTTTATTTCATTACAATAATCTTGTTCAAGATTATTTAACACAATTTTTATTTGTTGGATTAACTGCTTTTTATTATCCATTATACCCTCCTCCTATCTACTTGGAACCTCTCTTATTTCCTTTATCCATTCTGATGGCCATCCTTGTGGTAGTAGTATTTGATCCCCATCACCTTTTAATGATGCTCCTGTTTTTATATATTGCTTTTCACCCCTACCAATATTTAAAACTTGATCTTTCGGTACTTCTATAACAGCTTCATATTGTCTAGAATTTTTCCAATCCGGTACTAAAGCGGTATTAATTTTAGCATTTATTCTATTTCCAGCTGGGCTAGTAGTTACAAATGAACCATTAACCTTTGCACCACCACCAAAAGTTCTATATAACGTAATATTTTCTTCTGTAATTACAGTTCTATAAATACCATCAGTAAATGATTCTCTTATCCAATCTAAGGGTATTAATGGTATCCGTCTCTTTAGCATGCATATCAGCCAAACTCCATGTAGGTATAACCATCATAAACTCTGAAATTAATGTTCAGTTATTTTAAGAGCGAAACCATTAATAATAAAAAGAACCTTGAAAGGCATATAGCCAATCAAGGTGCATAACTATTTTATTCAAATATTGTTTATTTTTCTTACCCACAATTCTATAATTTTTTTAAGTTCAATCGTTTCAATTATGCATTCTTCTTCGTCCTCACTGTAATTATCTATTATTTTGGTGATGTCCTTTTTAATTTCTAACGTACAGTTATTACCCGTACACTCCTCATAGCTAGATTCACCTTTTAAAACCTTGTGTATTAAATTTATCCATGGGTCACCATTGCTTTGAATATCCCCCATAAGAAGAATTGCTACAGATGAAATACAACTCGGAACGTTTACTTCCAATCCTTTATCATTCTTCTTAAAACTAATTTCATATTTCATAATACCCCCCCTAATACATGGATATGCCGTCTTAACTTTACCCTCGGAATCTAATCTCATTTGTATTCTTATACCATTAGGTAATGTACCCTCATACAAGTTATCCTTAATTATTAATCTCTTTGATGTTAGTCTAAAAATTGGACACGGAGAACAGGGAGATTATAATAAACTTAATTACAATAGGTTCGAGGTGTCCAATCATGAAAAAGAGAACATTTGATCAAGAATACAAGATTCAAGCTGTTGAGTTATGCTTGGAGGGGGACAAGTCCATCGCCCAAGTGGCAAAAGAACTAGGTTTGGCTTACAACACTCTTCATCGTTGGGTCAAAGAATACAAAGAAAGCAATGGAACAAGCTCTGTAGGTTCAGGCAACATCAAGCCACAAAATCAAGAAATCATCGAATTACGCCGTCGCAATCAAGAGTTGAAGGAGGAATTAGCGATCCTAAAAAAGGCGTTAGGCATCTTTACCAGAAACCAGAAGTAATTTACGCCTTCATTTTTCAACTTTCAACACCGTAATGAATTTCTTGTTGTGAAGATGTGCCAAGTTTTCGGAGTTTCAAGAAGTGGGTATTACGACTGGCTCAAGCGTGCGAAAAGTAAACAGAAAGAACGAAAAGAACAACTCACTCAACAAATTCGAAATGAGTATCTAAAGTCCGTAAGATTTACGGAAGCCCAAAAATTACGCAAGAACTACGCAAACAAGGGATTCGTGTGTCTCAAAAGACGGTCGCTCGCATCATGAGCGAAGAAGGCTTGAGATCCATTACCGTCCGTAAATTCACTACGAACAGTAACCATCCTTACAACGTATATGCCAATCTATTGAAACAGAACTTCCAAGCAACGGCTCCGAATGAAATATGGATGGCAGATATTACGTACATTCCTACCGACGAAGGCTGGTTGTATTTAGCGAGTATCATGGATTTATATACTCGTAAGATTGTAGGATGGTATATCGATACACGAATGACGAAAGAGTTATAGTCATCAAAGCGTTACAACGGGCTCTAAACAGCGAAAAACCAACGGGACGAGTGATTCATCATTCGGATCGTGGAAGCCAATATGCTTCGAATGACTATCAGCAACTTTTACAGGAACATCATTTTCAAGTGAGCATGTCGAGACGTGGGAACTGTTACGACAATGCTTGTATGGAGTCGTTTCATAGCCTCATCAAGAAAGAGTGTATTTATCTGAATCGATTCCGCACGCGAAAAGAAGCGAAACAAGCCATTTTTGAGTATCAATCATACCTTTGCCCCATACACCGAGACCGACCAGTTCGCCAATACCTTTCTTCGTCTTTTCCCATTCAGAAGGGATATACTTGACATCCACTGCCTTCATGCCTCCGATTGAAACGAAATGGATTCCAACATATGGAACAGCTTTCTGTTTCATTATAAGAGAAAATATGAAACTTTTGGTAAACAGGAAGAAAAAAAGGGAATTTTAAGTAAAAACTACCAATCATTTTTCAGATCATGTTCTTATTTTAGATCGTAGGAACGATCGAATAGACCTAAACCAATTTTTCCAGAATGAAACGTTAAATATGGTCTCACTCTTGCTTAAAATGAATGAGAAGGATAAACCTAGAATATAAAATGAGCCGGATGTTTACTTTATTAAAACAGATGGGTCAGGTAAAATAGTTGATAAAACATGGATTTCATTGTCGGCAGGCAAACTTTGAAATCTGTTTTAAACGGAAATAAAAAAGAGTCGTCGACCCCCAATCGTGCAAAAATCCCCGGGGATCGACGACACTTTTAAATCTCCATTGAGCCCGCGCAAATCAAAGGATTGATAAATTTTTACTCATTGGCTAAAATGAAATTAACCAATCAACCATTTAAATCGGAATGCTGATCTAACAACATTTTTTTGGGTTTTTATCTTAACTATGAGGAATTGAAACTTGTAGAACAGCCTTTCATTGATCAGTGTTAAAAGGTTTTTATCTTAACTATGAGGAATTAAGCCCCTGTATCTAAGAAAATATGCTAGTCTACTAATAAGTGAAGCTATGAAAGAGCGCTAGACGAATACCAAAGGAGCGCATGAAATGACGTGTAAAGAACCTAAATTTACAAAAAGTCCTTTCTTCGTTGATGAACCGGGTAACTGGCACCTAAAGCCTGGAGCGCCGGAAGACATAGTAAAAGAGTTTAATGAATATATGGAAGCCCAAAAAATGTGTGTAGAAGCTCCGAAGTTAGACGAAGCAGAGTTAGAAAAAATCCTTTCAGAGCTAAAAAAACTTTGAACGACTCTTTTTTCTACTGGCTGCTTCCCGTACAAGTATCAATAGGGTCTTGGGGCAGTTGTGATGGAAAACGCGCAGAATTTCACATTCAGCGCTGTAAAGCAGCTGGTTTAATCTTAACGAAGCTTTGGCATTGTCATGGAAACACATCATTTAAATTGGTGTGTATTCTTTCATAATACATTAACAAATCCTTCGGGTAAGAAATGTTAAAGTGGAGAGAATAATTGCAAAAATATGAGTGATGAAAACCGTAATGATTGCAAGGACCAATCAGTAACAAATTGGCAAAAGAACCTAATCTGTGAATCAACGCCACAACGCGTTGATTCTTTTTTTCGCGCTTTTCGATATGAAACAAATTTGTTTTTAGCGTATTCTAAATCGAATTCTTGAGTCCAAAGTGATAAACATTAAGACTAAAGAACTGTCTCGTCATTTAACTTTTAAAAAAGAGAAGAATTTGGTATGATTATAAACAATAATGATAATCATTATCATTTATAATCTTTGTGTTAAAATATTTTCCTTGCTGTTCCTTCAATATTTGAAAAGAAATGAACATGCTAGTTGACATAAAGATACAACTAATTAGGAAGGTGGAAGCTGATGAGTGGACATAGTTTTGTTGTAAAAGAGGCTTCGAATAATTTATCTTTAGATGACTTGTCTTTTAGACTTCGAGATATTGAGTTATTAAAACTGAATGGAAATTTGCAAATTGAGCAGCAGCTAACCTTCTCACATGTTCTTATCATTGTGGTGAACGGACATGGACAATTGACGCTGGGCACAACCGAGTATCGGATTCAACAAAATCATGTGTATGCGTGTATACCTGGAGAGACTTATGGAGGTGAAATACAGGCTCTCGATGAAACAGAAATCTACCTGTTGAAGTTTGAGGTGTTCCGATCAACCGATCAAAGGTATGAATGCATGGTAAATGAGAAAGATGGACGTTTATTTTCTCTGCAAGGTGAAATTCAAGTGTTCCCTTTTGATCAACTCACCTCATTGTGCAAATCGATCTTTCAATATTGGGATAGTGATGACGAGCTGGAACGCTTCCGCAGTCAGTTTACTTTCCAAAAATTGCTCTATATTATTTTGAAAAGCCGATCTTTTTTACATAACGGATCGTGTGCAGCGCTTGAACTGGCAAAGGACTATATGGACCATTATTATTATGAAAATTTGTCCATCGAGCAATTGGCAGCAATCGCAAAAATCAGTCCGAAATATTTTGTCGATTTATTTAAAAAAACGTACGGAATTAGTGCTATCGACTATTTGACAGAGCTGCGGATCAATAAAGCAAAACAGCTTATGGCACAGTCTCATGCCAAGCTAAAAGATATTGCCCATCAAATCGGCTACAACGATGAATTCTATTTTAGCCGCAAATTCAAGAAGCAGGTTGGAGTTACACCAACACATTATATGAAAAGACGACGCCGTAAAATAGCTGCTTATCGCTCTCCCATTACCGGTCAATTGCTGGCTCTTAAAATCATCCCGTATGCTGCGCCGCTTCATCCGAAATGGACCGCTTATTATTATAAGGAGTATCGTACAGATATTTCTGTCCATCTCAATGCTTATCGGAATGGGCAAAAATGGGAGTCCAACATCGAAAAGCTGCTTCAAGCAAAACCTGAAGTAGTCATAAGTACGGATGATCTAGATGAAATGGAGAAAGAAAAATTATCTCGGGTTGCTCCAATTTATTATATTCCGTGGCAGGAGAAAAATTGGCGGGAACAGCTGCTGCTGACAGCTGAATTTTTAGGTGAAACGCAAGAAGCTGAGGACTGGCTTAAAAACTATGACAGAAAAGTAAAGCATGCACGAGAATGGGTGAAAAATAAAGTGAAGGACGATACTTTCCTCATTTTACGAATTTCCAAACAGAATTTGTATGTTCATTGCAATCGGAGTATTACTGATATTTTATTTCACGATTTGCAGCTGGCATCTGCGTATGATTGCAATCAATTAGCCCGCGATGAACGAATGACAATAGATCAGTTAATTGAATTAGATCCTGATCGGCTTCTCTTGCTAATTCGCCAAGAAGAAGAAACGTTAGCTTATTGGAAAACTTTACAATACTCGTTGCCATGGCAAGAATTGAGCGCAGTTCGTAATAATCGCGTTTATTTCATTTCCTCAGATCCATGGCTGGAGTATTCTGCCAGCGCGCACGAACGAATAATTGACGAAATGGTAAGTCTTTTTTCTGGAAATCGTCCAAAAAGAATTCTGGATACTGTCCATGGTCATATATAAGAAAGACTTTTTATAATTAAAAATGATAATTATTATCAATTGGATGATTGGAGGACATTCTATATTATGAAAAGAAAACTGTTTTACTATGGACTTATCACGCTAATTATTCTTTTATTGGCGGCTTGCGGCGGTAATAAGGAACAAACCAGCAGCACAGGGGGAGATTCAAGCAGTAAAACGGAGCAGAAGAAGGAAGCTGAGTCAAGTGAAACGAGAACGATCAATTACCTCGGCAAAGAATATACAGTTCCTAAAAACGTAGAAAAAATTGTAATCACCGGCAGTATGGAAACGATGGAGGATGCGCTCGTATTGGGCGTTGAGCCTGCTGGAGGCATCACGGTTGGGGGAAAGTTCCCGGAAATGTTCAAGGATATTACAGCTTCAACCGTTTCGATTGGAGAGAAGGCACAGCCAAACATTGAATCGATCCTGAAGCTGAAACCGGATGTCATTTTCGCAACGACAAAGTTTAAACCAGACGTTATTGAAAAATTAGAGAAAATTGCTGTCACGATCCCGGTTTCCCATATATCAACAAATTGGGAAGATAACCTGCGATTATTGGCTGAACTTACGGGAAAACAGGATCTAGCAGAAAAAGTTTTAAAGGAATATCAAGATGACCTCGAAAAGGCGAAAGCACAAATAGGCGAGAAGTTCAAAGATAAAAAAGTAGCTATCGTTCGTATTAGAAGCGGTAATATTATGATCTATTCGAAAGATATATTTTTCAACCCTTCGTTATACGAAGATTTAGGATTTACCGTACCGGAAGAAATTCAAAATGCCAAAGCGCAGGAAGTGATTTCGTTAGAAAAATTTAGCGAAATGAATCCAGATTATCTCTTTGTCCAATTTTCAGAGGATGAGAACCAAGAGAATCCAAAAGCACTAGAGGAATTGCAAAAGAATCCGATCTGGAAAAGCATTAATGCAGTTAAAAACGACAAAGTATTCGTAAACGTTGTGGATCCGTTGGCACAAGGCGGTACAGCATGGAGTAAAATTCAATTCTTAAAAGCAGCGACTGAAAAATTGGCAAATGAATGATGCAGGGCGGGAATCATAATATGCGCTTAAAGATTCCTATATCCATTCTCATTTTATGTTCTTCGCCTATTGCGTTTGTGCTCATAGTTCTATTATCTATACTTTATGGAGCGAAAGATATAAATTTCGAAACGGTTTGGGAGGCGTTCTTTCATTTTGATCCGGAAAATGTAAATCACCAAATTGTAATACATTCCCGTTTGCCAAGAGCGATTGGAGCACTTTTAATCGGAATTTTCTTGGCCATATCTGGATCGATCATGCAGGGAATGACGAGGAACTATCTTGCCTCCCCTTCGATTTTGGGAGTTTCTGACGGATCGGTTTTCGCTATTACACTCTGCATGATTTTCATGCCGGACGCATCATCTTTGAGCATGATAATATTTTCACTACTCGGTTCAGCCATTGCTGTTGGCTTCGTCTTCGGCGTGGCGTCGCTTATGCCAAACGGAATGTCACCCGTTCGAATGGCGATCATCGGAACTATTATTGGAACGTTTCTCAGCAGTATTTCCGCTGCCTTGTCAACGTATTTTCAAGTATCGCAAAACATCAGTTTTTGGTATAATGCCCGGCTGCATCAGATGGATCCCTTTCTAATAAAACTTGCGATTCCTTTTGCAATTGTCGGGATCATAATGGCTCTTTATATTTCCAAATCGCTCACAATTCTTTCTTTAGGTGAAGAAGTTTCTGTGAGTTTAGGACAGAAAACGGTGTTGGTCAAAGCGTTAGCAATGGCCAGCACCGTCATTTTGACTGGTATTTCTGTTGCCTTGGCAGGAAATATTGGATTTGTTGGTTTAATCATTCCGCACATAACCCGATTTTTAATTGGAATCGATTATAGGTGGGTTATTCCTTGTGCCGGAGTACTTGGAGGTATTTTTTTAGCACTGTCCGATATTTTAAGCAGATTTTTGAATTACCCGTTTGAGACTCCTATTGGAGTTGTCACTTCCCTAATCGGAGTTCCTTTCTTCCTCTATTTAATTTACAAGAGAGGAGGAGGAACATATGCATAAACAAATGGCGAGACGATTTTGGACAGTGATGCTGATCAGTATAGTCTTTATTTTTGCTGCAATATATGTCAGCTTAACAAACGGTGAATTTGATATTAAAGTTATCGATATAGTAAAGACTTTGCTGCGGGTTGATCCCAATTCTGAGCATGATTTGGTCATATTTGAATTTCGCTTGCCCCGTATTTTAATAGCTTCATTGATTGGATTTGGTTTCGCAGTGGCGGGTGCAACCTTACAGGGGATCAGCAGAAATGGACTTGCAGACCCTGGCGTTTTAGGAATCAATTCAGGGGCAGGAGCCGCTATCGTTATTTTTATGCTCTTTTTTGAAGGGCAAATAACGGGAAGCGGATGGCTGTCAACTTTGGCAATGCCGCTGTTTGGTTGGATAGGCGGACTGGCTTCAGCACTATTGATTTATTTATTCTCATGGCGAAATGGAAAACTAGATTCCGAACGTGCGATTTTGGTTGGAATTGCAATAGGATTTGGGTTTGGGGCCTTGTCTATGTTTTTATCCTTGAAAATGAACCCTCAGGATTTTGAAATGGCGACAGTTTGGTTGAATGGAAGTATATGGAATGCTAATTGGAAATACATTGTCTCTATTTTGCCTTGGCTCGTCATATTAGTTCCTATTATTATAAAAAAATCGTATATACTCGACTTGCTTCAATTAGGAGAAGATAGAGCAATAGGACTGGGAATTCGTACGGAAAAAGAAAAAAATGTGTTCCTTTTATGCAGTATCGGAATTGTGAGCGCTTGTGTCTCTGTGGCAGGAAACATTGTATTTGTCGGTTTGATAGCACCGCACATCGCCAAGCGTTTGGTCGGAATCCATCATTTTTGGCTAATTCCCGTCAGCGGAACGGTCGGCATGCTTATGGTCATTGTCTCCGATTATATTGCCAGAACTGTTTTTTCTCCAGCTGAATTGCCAGTCGGGATTGTCATTTCCATCATCGGTGTTCCTTATTTCATTTATTTATTATTTAAAGATAGTAAAAAATGAAACGTGGAATTGTGTAAATGATTCATAAGTTCAAAGGTCATCCCGCATCATCTGACCTAATTATTTTCATATAGATGAGAATCATCGTTCGGCACCATTTTGGCATTACTAAGCGATGTCTTAAATACTAGGTAAAGTCTTATGAACCATAGAAGGTGATCCATTCAAAAAATCGGCTACCCATCAGGTTGTTTTAATGAAGGAAGAGCCCGTTTTGCCCGTCAGAGAATAGAGTACCAGTTGCGAATACATATGTTTGTCGACTTTGGAAAGGAGATTGAAATGTTCATTTGGAGGGTTGTAATTTTTGCCCCGATGATATCAATCAATGATATGGAGGCGTTTAACCATGCATAGGAAAAAAGATAAACAAGCTGATGTGATGGACAAAGATACTGCTGGCCGAGAAGTTAGCATTCCGAGTACTGAACAATTTTTAATACGTTCAAAAGAAAATCGGCAATACAAAATTTTGCTTGGTATACCTGATGTGCCTCCTCCTCCTTCAGGCTTTCCAGTTATTTATTTCTTGGATGCTAATGCTATATTCGGAACAATGTTTGAGGCAGTCCGTATCCAATCAAGGCGGCCCGAAAGGACAGGAATCGTTCCAGCACTAGTAGTCGGCATCGGTTACCATATCGAAAAACCGTTTTCTCCTGAACGCTATTATGATTTTACACTGACTCCGCCAGCTTCGGAATTGTATTCGAGACGAGAGGGGACAGACAGACCAGAATATGGCGGAGCGGAACAGTTTTTGCAATTTATTGATGGGGAGCTTAAACCGCTGATCGAAAGCAGGTTCAAAATTGATAAAGACAGACAAGCGATTTTTGGTCATTCACTCGGCGGCCTCTTCGTATTACAAACATTGTTTACAAAGCCGTACGCCTTCAATACGTATATCGCAGGCAGCCCGTCCATTCATTGGAATAAATCGCTTCTACTTGATGCAGAGCAAAAATTTATCTCTAGTCTAGAAAATGATAAGCATCATATACGATTATTAATCACTGTAGGAGAATTGGAAAAATTCCATAAAAGCGGCATGAATGCGAACGCTAAAGAGCTTGCAGAACGACTATTACGACTTGATCAAAACAATTTTCACGTGGAATTTAAAGAATTTGAGGATGAAGGCCATGTGTCCGTGCTGCCGGCGTTGATTAACCGTGCTGTGAGGTTTGCACTAAGCGAAAAGCAGGGCACATAATCTGTCAAGGCTCTTATCATGCTTAATAAAGAGAGCGAACTTTTTTCAAAAATTTGAACTGAACCCAAAAAGTTAGACACGGAAATTTAGGCAACTGTTTGGGCATGAATTCGGTATTACACCGGACTCATGCCTTTTAATTTTGCCTTATATGTGATTCAGCATGGAATTTTTGGAAGAAACTCATCAATTTTTTGAAGTGGGAATGTCGAGAAATAAATGGACATTTCAAAAATATGTGATTTTGAATTATTTTTGTTCGAAATAATATTTACAAAAATAGCGAATATATGTATGATAGGAAAATAAAAATAGTAATCATTACGATTTAGGAAGGTGAGAAAATGTTTCGATATTTTAAAAGCATATTAATACTTTTAACAACAATTTTTTTGCTTGTCGGATGCTCACAGTCTTCCTCAAAAGAAAAGGAGAAGAGCAGTAAAGAATTAACATTGCTTTTTAACTTTCCAACCAACACGCTCGATCCGCATTTAGACACGAACTATACGATAGTTCGTGCGGGAGTAGGAGAGACGCTTGTCAAAATTAGTGAACAGCAAAAAATTGAACCTTGGCTTGCAGAAGAATGGAAAAGTAAAGATGGGAAAAACTGGACGTTTAAAATTAGAGAAGGTGTTACATTCCATAATGGGAAAAAAGTTGATGCTCAAGCGGTGAAGGCCTCGTTAGAAAGAGCAATCAACGATAGTCCATCTGTTCAAGCGGCATTAAAAATCAGCAAAATGAAAGCCGATGGTCAATTGTTAACGATTCAAACGGAAGAAGTATTCCCGCAATTTCCTTCAGAGCTCGTACATCCAAATACAGCGATCGTCGATGTTGATGAAAAAGATATTGATAAAAGGCCAATCGGTACGGGGCCATTTAAAATTTCTTCTTTTGAGCCTGGGGTAGAGCTGAAGGTCGAACGATTTGAAAAGTATTGGGATGGCAAAGCAAAGCTTGAAAAAGCAACATTTGCTTTCAACGAGGATGCCAATGCACGGAAAATGGCGCTTCAATCAGGAGATGCGGACATTATTTTTAGACCGCCGGTAGAAAATCTTGAAAAATTAAAAGAAGAAAATGTAAAAATAGAATCAGTTCCAAGTTTGCGTACACATCAGCTGTTTTATAATATGAAGAGCTCCTATATGAAAGATGAAAATGTGCGCAAGGCGATGGATGCTTTAATAGATCGGAAGGAAATTGTTGAACATATTTTAAATGGACATGCCGTTGAAGCGAAAGGTCCTTTTTTGGCTGGTTCTCCGTTTGCGCCATCCTATGAAGAAAAGGAAAGCGGAATAGAGGCGGCGAAACAGTATTTTAGTAACGCAGGCTTTCAAGTAGAAGACGGAAAAGTTACGAAAGACGGAAAAGCCGTTCGGCTTAAAGTGCTGACATACGCATCGCGTCCTGAACTTCCTTTAATTGTACAAATTCTCCAATCAAAGGCGAAGGAACTTGGCATAGAGATGTCGATTCAGCAAGTGGAAAATATTGATGAGTATTTAGCGGCCAATGATGATTGGGATTTTGCTACATACAGCAGTGTGACGGCTCCGCGCGGAGATGCGGCATACTTTTTGAATGCGACATACATGCCGAACGGAGCGCTGAACTACGCGAGTATTAACCATCCAGAATTAACAGCTAGCATTCAACAATTGAACCAAACGGTAGACGTGAACGAACGGAACAATTTGGCGAAGAAAGCATTAAAAATCATTGATCAGAAGACTCTCCATTCCTTTATCGTACATCCAAATATTATTGTTGCCTATCGTGGCGGAGTAAAAAATTGGGTGACTAGTAAAAGCGAGTATTATATGTTAACAAAAGATTTGGATGTGGAAGGGTAAATGATTCAAGTAGCGAAACGATTCATAGAGTTCATCATATTTTTACTTCTGCTGTCTTTCATTAGTTTTATATTTATAAAACTAGCACCTGGCGATCCTGTCAAACAGATGCTTCAAGTAGATGAAGTGTCCGTTACGAAAGAACAAATTGAAGCGCTAAGAGAAGAACTGAAGTTACATGAACCTATATACGTTCAATATTGGTATTGGTTGAAACGATTTTTCGAGTTTGATTTAGGCCATTCCTATATAACAAAGCAGCCGGTAGTTTCTGAGTTGTTATCAAGGTTTCCTGCGACCATTACGCTCACATGCACTTCTTTAATCGTAATGATTCTGATTTCTATTCCTTTAGGCACTTTATCTGCACTCTATAAAAATAAATGGGTGGACCATATATGCCGTTTGTTTGCACTAGTCGGTTCATCCATCCCCAGCTTTTGGCTGGGGCTCCTTTTCATTGAATTATTTGCCGTTCAATTAGGGATATTGCCAAGCATGGGAAAGGGAACGATTCAACACGTCATCCTGCCATCCCTTACGTTAGGAATCGCGATGTCAGCTGTTTATGTCAGATTGCTGCGTTCCAGTTTACTAGAAAGCTTGAATGAGGACTATGTGAAAGCGGCAAGGGCAAGAGGGATTAGTGAAAAACGGATATTTTTATTCCACGTTTTCCGCCGTTCTTTAATTCCAGTCATAACGATTTTTGGTATGAGTCTTGGGAGTTTAATAAGCGGCACAGTTGTCATTGAAGTACTGTTTGCATACCCGGGAATTGGAAAAATGGTGGTAGATGTGATTATTCGCCGGGATTACCCGGTCATTCAAGGGTATGTATTGTTTATTACGATTTTGATTGTCTTGATTAATATATTCGTTGATATTTGCTGCCGTTATTTAAACCCTGAGATACGTTTAAAAGGAGTAGAGAGACGTTGAAAATGTTTAGACAAATGTATTGGACGCACTCACGAACGCTTCTTTTTATACTATTTGCCTTTTTTCTTGTCATCTTGACAGCTCCGCTGCTTGCTCCATATGATCCGTTGCAAATCAATATGAATGAACGTCTGCTGAAACCAAGTGCGGAGCATTTTTTCGGAACGGATTATTTGGGGCGAGACTTATTTTCTCGCATACTAGCGGGAGGGCAAGTAACGGTCGGAACGAGTATTCTCGTATTGGGCATTGTTTTGTTGATCGGAGTTCCGTTAGGCATGTTTTCAGGATTTGTCGGAGGCCGTTTCGATCGTTATTTGATGAGAATCATAGACGCTTTTCTAGCTTTCCCTGATTTTATTGTCGCAATTGTACTGAGCGGTATTTTAGGCCCCGGTATGTTAAATTTAATTTTTGCAATCGTTGTAGCGAAATGGGGAAGCTATGTGCGGCTTGTCCGCAGCACGGTGTTATCTGAGAAAGAAAAAGATTACATTTTAATGGCGGTTGTCAATGGTTTAAGCACATTTCAAATTATTCGTAAGCATTTGCTGCCCCATGTCGTGGGAAATGTGTTCGTTTTAGCGACGTTGGATCTTGGAAAAATTATTTTGTTGATCGCTTCCTTATCTTACATCGGCTTAGGAGCGCAGCCGCCAACTCCTGAATGGGGGGCGATGTTGAACGAAAGTACACCATATTTTCACACCTCGCCATATTTAATGTTTATTCCTGGAATTGCCATTATGTTTACTGTTCTAGTTTCTAATTTAGCTGGTGATGTATTGCGAGACCGTTTTGATGTAAAAGGATAAAGGGGAGATGGTATGTCATTATTAACTATTGATCAAATGCAAATTAATTTTCGAAATAAGCCGATTGTTGAAAATGTGAATATAACTGCCAGAAAAGGAGAATGGTTTACATTAATTGGCGAAAGCGGCAGCGGCAAAAGCATCACAGCTTCTGCGATTGGAGGGCTTCTGCCGAAAGAAATGTGGATAGCCGCCGGGCATATTCAGTTTGACAACAAGGATATGACTCATTTATCGAAAAAAGAATTTCAGAATTTACGGGGAAAAGAAATATCTTATGTTTTCCAAGACTATCAAAGCTCGTTTACTCCTTTTATAAAAATCGGTAAGCAAATGGATGAAATGATCCAAGCTCATTGTTCTTTAACTAAAAACGAAAGAAAAGAAATCGCTTTTCAAGCATTGGAAGACGTACAACTCCCTGCAAAACGCGTCTACAATAGTTACCCTTTTCAATTAAGTGGTGGACAGCTGCAGCGTGCATCCATTGCTATGGCCATTATGCTGAATCCGAAATTGCTTATTGCTGATGAGCCTACCACTGCGCTTGACAGTATGACAGCAGCACATGTGTTAGAGGTCATCGCGAATATCAAAGAGAAAATCAATTGTGCAATATTATTTATTACACATGATTTGAGGCTTGCTAGGAAATATTCCGATACTGTTGCAGTAATGAAGAAAGGGGAGATTGTCGAAACAGGGACGAAAACAAATGTTATTCACCATCCTCGTCATCCTTATACCAAGCAATTATTGAGTGCCGCTCCAACCTTGCCGAATAAAATGCATGAAGTGATCACGTGAAGGCCGAGCGGTCATTCAGCGTTGTACCAGCGATTAGGCGTATTGCCTCGCCTGTTAAACTGGATTTTGCAATGGAAAGGAATATGTCATAATGGCAGATCTATTATTGGCCAAAAATATCAAAAAAATTTATGCTTCAGGTCATCAAGCAGTCAACGGGGTGTCGATATCGATACAAAAAGGCGAATGCGTCGGGCTTGTCGGTGAAAGCGGCAGCGGGAAAAGTACATTGGCGCGCTGCTTGCTTATGTTAGAAAAAATAAGCGAAGGCGAAATTTTTTTACATGACCAACCATTGCATAAAATGACTAAAAGAGAAATTCGAAAAATTCGCCATTGTATGCAAGCGGTGTTTCAAAATCCGGCAGCGGCTTTAAATCCAAAACGAAAGATCATCGATTCTGTCATGGAGGCATTAGATACACATCGTAATATCTGCCCCATTTATTTGCAGGATGTAAGAGAGCACCGTGAATTATGCGCAAAGCGGCTGCTAGAGATGGTTGGGATGGCGGACCGCTATCTTTATCGCTATCCCCACGAGTTAAGCGGAGGGCAAAAACAACGTGTTGCCATTGCTCGTGCGATTAGCATCCAGCCGTCTTTGATCATTTTAGATGAACCGACAGCAAGCTTAGATGTCTATACACAAGGGCAAATATTAACTCTTTTAAAGGAGCTGCAAAAACAATTGGAATTATCCTATCTATTTATTTCCCATGATCTCCCGTCGGTTCATTTTTTAAGCGAGCGCATTTTGGTAATGAAAGATGGGGCTTTTATTGACTGCTTTCAAAAGAATGATATATTCTCTCAAGCCCGCCACCCATATACAAAAATGCTCATTCACTTGTTTGAAGGTTAAGGGGGATAATAATGACTCACCGAACTTATCTATCTTTGGCGATTCCGCTTATCATTTCAACGATCACCACCCCGTTATTAGGAGCTGTCGATACGGCAGTAGTGGGACAGCTTCCTGATCCAGCGTATATTGGCGGCGTAGCTGTAGGGACGATGATTTTTAATACGATGTATTGGTTGTTTGGCTTTTTGCGGGTCAGTACGTCCGGCTTTGCCGCACAAGCTTATGGTGCGCAAGATGCCAAGCAATGTTTTTTATATTTCGTAAGACCGTTCCTCATTGCGTTAGCCGTCGGCATTCTATTTATCCTCGTTCAATGGCCGATGAAGCATATCGCATTAACGCTTATTCATCCGGATGAGAAAGTCATGACTTTCACGGACGAATATTTTTCGATCCGCATTTGGGGAGCCCCGTTTACGCTGGCGAATTACGTCATTCTAGGATGGCTCATGGGAATGTCTCGTGTTAAAATTTCGCTATTTTTACAAGTATTTATGAATCTATTAAATGTTGTACTTGATTTGTTGTTTGTGAACGTTTTTCATCAAGATGTGAATGGTGTAGCTGCCGCTACATTGATTTCAGAAGTGGCTGCATTTCTCATTGGAATGTATATCGTGTTAAAGTCTTCCGATCTTCGCCTTTTCTCCATTCCTAGCAGCGAGCTGTGGAATGCAGGAGAATTTAAGAAGATGATGGCGGTCAATCGGGATTTGCTTATTCGCACGATTTGTTTGTTAACCGTGTTTAATCTTTTTACAGCGAGAGGTGCCTCTTTTGGTACCGAAATACTGGCAGCCAATGCCGTTCTCATTCAAATTCATTACATCATGGCGTACTTTTTAGACGGATTTGCCAATGCCAGCAGTATTCTCGTCGGAAAAGCTGTCGGTGCAAAGGATGAAGCTTTGTATAAACGCACTTTATCGTTGACAGGGCAATGGGCGATAATTTCCCCCTTGTTTATGATGCTTATTTATATACTGTTTAAAGATTCGATCATTCCTGTTTTTACGAAAAATCAGAATGTGATCGAACTGGCCAGCTCCTACAGTATTTGGGTCACGATATTTCCACTTGCGGCAAGCTTCGGTTTAATTCTCTACGGTGTTTTTACAGGAGCGACCATGACCAATCCGATTCGCAATTCCATGCTGATTTCTCTTGCAGTATATATTGTTTGTCTTTTCATTTTGATTCCGATGTATTATAACCACGGTTTGTGGCTTGCTTTTATTGTTTTCAGCCTCGGTCGGTCTGTGTTTTTAGCTATGTATGTTCCAGCTTTAAACAAAACTTTATTCAAAAAATGAGGTGCCGGTGATCTTAAGTGCTGAGTCTATCAAACGATTGGACACATAAAGATATGCCTTAACTTACAGATCACGATCACTGTATATGCTGGATTTTTCATTTAGCAAAGAAACATAGCAATTATTTTTGATCATCTCGTGCATCATGATACTAGCGGAAAATGAAGGATGTTATAATACTTCAGTCATCATCAATTTTTGAAAAGGGAGCATGAATGAGTTGGAAATAAATCATCGTTGTTGAAACAGTAGAATCCAACCAAAAAGTTACCGTGTAAAAATGTTGGAAAAGAATCATCATTGTTGGAACGGCAAGCAATGTCGGGAAATTGGCATCATGTGGGCGAGTTAAAAATGTGCGACAAAAAAGCAAGCAAGAGACCGACTTTCCCGTGGAATGTACGTGATGATTCGTCAAAGATCTGCTGCCAAAAATTTGCCTGAATTGATCGGCGTGATCAATGAAAAAAATAGCCACCGTGTTTTTTTTCGAAGATAAAGGATTTACATGCAGTCCTGATTTATTGGCCCGCCTTTTCATACGGCGGTGCTTCATACTCGGAATTTGCGAAACATTTGTGAATGATTGTGAGAGGAGAAAAACAGATGAATAAAGCATTGCCCATCATGATTCAAGGTACGCATTCCGATGCGGGAAAAAGCGTGATTGCGACAGGTTTTTGCCGAATTTTTGCGCAGGACGGATATCGAACGGCGCCGTTTAAATCACAAAATATGTCACTCAATTCGTATATTACCGTTGACGGCAAGGAAATCGGCCGCGCCCAAGGAGTGCAGGCGGAGGCGGCAAGAACGGTCGCAACGGCGGATATGAACCCGATTTTGATCAAGCCTGTGAGCGATCACACTTCACAAATTGTTGTGAACGGTAAGCCGTATCAAAATTATAAGGCAGTAGCGTATCGGCAGGAATTTTTTGAACTTGGTTTGCAGGTGATTAAAGAAGCGTATCATCATTTGGCAAGTACATATGAGCGAATCGTTATAGAAGGAGCGGGGAGCCCTGCGGAAATTAACTTAAATGATCGCGAGCTTGTCAATATGCGCATTGCCCGGTTAACAAACGCTCCTGTCATTCTTGTCGGCGACATTGATAGAGGCGGTGTATTTGCGAGTTTAGTAGGAACATTGCAGCTGCTTGAGCCTGAAGATCGCGATCGCGTAATTGGGGTAGTGATTAACAAGTTTCGCGGGGATATTTCCTTGCTGGAGCCGGGACTTCGCTGGTTTGAAGAGTATACAGGCAAACCGGTTTTAGGGGTCGTACCATATATTTCTAATTTAAACATTGAGGCGGAAGACGCCGTCATATTAGATACGTTTCCACGTACAAATGAGAAAACTAGCGAGATTGATATTGCTGTTATTCATGTTCCTCACATTTCGAACTTTACCGATGTTGACCCGTTTCTATATGAAAAGGATTGCCATGTTCGCTATGTAAAGGAGGCAAATGAACTCAGAGAACCGGATGTTGTCATTTTGCCGGGAACAAAAAATACAATTGAGGACTTATTGCTTTTGCGAAAATCCGGCTTTGCGGATGCGATAGAAAAGCTTTATCGAGCGAAAAAATCAGTCATTGTCGGCATATGCGGCGGTTATCAAATGCTCGGAAGGGAGATTTCAGACCCTTATCACGTAGAAACATCGATAGGGAGCGCAAACGGATTCGGTTTTTTCCCGATTCGCACCGCCATGATGAAAGAGAAAAGGACGACTCTTACAACAGGGATGGCCCACTTTGCTGATTGTAATGTGCCGGTGGAAGGCTATGAAATTCATATGGGAACAACTTCTTATGAAGGGGACGTATCGCCATTTATTACGACGGAAGAAGGAGTTGACGGCTGCATAAGCCAAGACAGCCTCCTAATTGGAACGTATTTTCATGGCATATTTCATAACGATGAGTTTCGGACGGCATTTTTGAATTTGATAAGAAAAAGAAAAGGTCTTCCGGCGATTTATGAGCGGCCATCAATGAAAAACATTCGTGAAGAAGCATTTGACCGGCTTGCCGATTGTCTCCGGAAGCATGTGGACATCGAGTGTATTTATCGGGAAATGGAACGGTTTCAAAGCAAATCTTTTTTCTAAGAAAATAAACGGAAATCTGATATGTTTGTTCGCCTCTTTATATTCATATGGCAATCTTTTTTGCACTGTGATTTTAGCTGTCTGTTTTTTTATAAAAATCCGGGAGGAAACGGTCATGCGGTTAACAGATGAAGAAGTGCAATCTCTTTTACAAGAGATGGAAGATTGGAAGCTTCTTGAAGAGCGATGGATTGCAAGAAAGTACCTCTTTCAAGATGATTTGCAAGAAATCGAATTCGTGCGGAAAATTTCGGACATTTCTGAAGAAGTAAACCATCATCCCTTCATTTCTATTGACTATAAGTTCATCACGGTAAAAATTTCGTCTCAGAGAGCGAAAGGACTCACAAAGCTTGATTTCGAACTGGCGAAAAAATATGATGAAGCTTATGAAAAAATAAAAGCAGGGTAAGAACGAAAAAAGTGGATTATATGTGAAGCAGATGACGTGAAGAAAGCCGCATTTTCCGCCGCACCATAAGTTATGATATAAGGGACTTCTTTCCTCTTGAGAAGGAGAGCGGTTTTCAAAAAAATGATGCGATTTAAAAGGCATCCTGTTTTTCTCGAATAGATGGGCAGCTGAAATGATGCGGAGCTGCAAGAAGCGTGTATATGGTCTTTTTGGGGAAAATCTGCATTTATGGATAAAAAAACATGACGAAATTTTGCACACACAAAGCAGGCAACAAGGATGCTAGTTGATGTTGGTGAAGGAAAACTTTTAAGTGATCGGATCATGTCATAGCACCATTCAAAATATCAATTGACAATGTTGAAGGAAAACAACCTGCCGAATTTAATCGTATGACCATGACCGAAGCGCTGCAAAAAGAAAATTCTCTATGTTTTTGATTCATGTAAACAAGTACTTCCCGATTTCATTCAATAAGAGAAAAGCGTATCGGCAATACCATGTCTAAAGATGAACAAAATTACGATTTTCTTGTTATATGATGTACTTCGACTTACATTTCACAGTATCCCTCATATGTGAAGTCAATAGTATGTCAATCAAGAGGTTTCACTGGGACTTCCAGCTGATCTCAGCCAACGGTCATGAATATTTTGTATCTTGTTCCGAAAGCTTTTTTTCTTCAGCACTAGCTTCGGCGAAAAATAAGAAAGAAAAGAAGCTGCTTAAAAAAAATCAATGTAATAAATTCTGCAAGTATGCCCAAAAATAGAGTTATTGTAATTATCCAATTAAGGTATCAATCTAGGATACTTTATTTTTTCAATATCTTAGTTCAAAATCTAATTTTGCAAAATCCTCAAGTAAATGACAATAAGATGTTCTTGTCCAAACCGCTTGATCCTTTACGAGTAAATGAGGGCATGTTCAACCTCACTGTAAAGGAATTTTTTTCTGTATATAAAATCAAAAACTAAATCAAAAACTGAAATATTCTAAAGTTTTAGGTTATCAAATAGAATCAAATGTTATTATTATTTTTTGAATTTATAAAATATTCCTTAAATTAACGAATTTGAAAGCGCTTTTTTCCTTAAATATCGGGTTAATTAATAAACAGAATCATTATAATATTAGGACTAACAAGGTGTAAAAAATGTGATAGAACAGGGGAGGTTTTTAAATGGCAGGAAAGGTAAAGAACCTTTTAATTGTCCTTGTTGCTTTTGTCCTATTTGCCGCCGGATGCAGCAGCCAGCAGAGTAGTAAAACAACTGATAAAGGTGGGGAAAGTTCGAGCGATACAATCAAAATTGGAGTCATCGTTGCGGAAACGGGACCGGCTTCTTCCCTCGGCAAACCTGAGGCGGATGCTGCCCGGTTATTGAATGAACAACTGGCGGATAAAACATTTGACGGCAAAAAAGTTGAATTAATTGTCGAAGATTATGAAACAGATGATACAAACGCAGTGGTGATCATGAAAAAATTAATTTCCGAGCATAATGTTGCAGCAGTAGTCGGTGGAACGCAAACTAGCACAAGTATAGCACTCAGCGGTGTGGCAGCTGAAAATCAAATCCCGTTTGTGGCATTAGGTGTACTGAACGATGATCAGTTTAACGAGTACACGATCCAAGTTCCGCCAAGTAATGAAACCGTTTTACGGACCGCAATTGATTATTTGCTGAAACATAACATAAAAACGGTGGCATGGATTAATGCGCGGGATGGTTTCGGACAAACGGGACTTCCAGTTTTTGAAAAGTTGGCGAAGGAAAACGGAATTGAAATTGTAGCGGTGGAAGATTTTGATGCGGAATCAACAGATATGACCGTTCAGCTGACAAAAATTAAGCCGAAAAATCCTGGTGCAATCATCGTCTGGTCAAGACCTCCGGGTGCAGGTATTGTCGCGAAAAACTACAGTCAACTAGGATTTAAAGTACCGATGATTCAAAGTCATGCTGTCAGCAATCAAGGATTTTTAGATCAAGTGGGAGAAAGCGGTATCGGTGTTCATGTGCTTGGAAGCAAGTTAAACGTTTTAGATTTCCTTGAAGATTCGGAACAAAAGCAATTGATAAACAAATTTGTTTCAGAGTTTGAAAAAAAATATAATTACAATCCGGGTCCATTCGGAGGATATCTGTATGACGGGGTTCAAATGGTGCTTCAAGGCATTTCAGAAGGAAAGCACACACCGCAAGAATTGAAAGAATATTTAGAAAATATCGAATATAAAGGGGTAACTGGCACATTTCAATTTACGCCGGAAGATCGGAATGCGGTGCAAGGAGACGGAATAGCACTGTTGACTGTCGGAAAAAATGGATGGGAACTTGCAAAATAGATAGACCAGATCATATTTTTAACTTCTTTTGAAAGGGCATGTACGGTACCTTCGTACATGCTTGCTCTCCCGTTATGTCAATGCCTATTCATGTGAAGGAAAGGAGAAGATTGTTTTGGATGTAAGCCAAATTCTTCAGTTTGTTATAACAGGTTTGACAACAGGAAGTATTTATGCGTTGATTGCAATTGGCTTTTTAACGATTTATAACGTTACGGGCATCGTGAATTTTTCCCAAGGGGAATTTACGATGTTAGGCGCAATGTTCAGTATAACTTTTTATAATATGGGAATGTCTGTTTATTTAGCTGGTCTGCTTGCGGTCATCTTGACAGCATTGATCGGCTTAGTCATTGAAAGATTGGTGATTATGCCGAACAAAAATACAAAATTTTTAAATCTGATTATTATTACGATCGGACTTTCCGTTTTGCTCAGAGCAGCGGGATTGTTAATTTGGGGAACATATCCTAAATCGCTTCCGCCCTTTTCAAACAATGACTCGATTGTGATTTTGGATGCGGTGATTGTTCCGCAAAGTCTTTGGGTAATAGGAACACTTATTTTCTTATTGCTTGTTCTATATATTTTCTTTGAAAAAACAATGATCGGTTCAGCCTTAAAAGCGTGCGTGATAAACAAAACCGCTGCCAAGTTAATGGGAATTAATCCATATTCAATGTCAGCTTTAGCTTTTTTGATAAGTGCAGCGATAGGGGCGATTGCCGGAGTGGTTGTGGCACCCATTACAAGCGCTACGTATGATATGGGACTCATGCTCGGTTTGAAAGGATTTATGGCAACAGTGATCGGCGGGATGACGAATGTTCCGAGTGTTGTTGCGGCAGGCTTTTTGATTGGACTTCTGGAAGCCTTTTCAGCGGGATATATTTCAACCTCGTACAGTGAAGCGATCAGCTTTGCAATTTTGCTGCTCGTGCTGTTTATTGCGCCAAATGGAATTATGTCAAAAATGACCGGAAAAAGGGTTTAAGGTGGTGACAAGATGAATGAGAAGCAAGCATTGTACCCAAGCCGTAAAAAACCGTTTCTCGCTCTGATCGTACTTATTTTTTGTGCACCTTTGTTATTTTCTTCATCATATACGCTCAGCCTGTTTGTGTTAATCGGTATTTACTCCATGATTACAATTGGGTTAAGCCTTTTAATGGGGTATGCGGGGCAGATTTCCCTTGGACATGCTGGCTTTTTTGCCATTGGAGCGTATATGTCGGCTGTGCTGACAACGATGTACGATGTTCCATCGTGGATCGCGATGATCGCTGGGATGGCGCTTACGGCATTTTTATCTTTTCTTATCGGGATCCCCATTTTAAAATTGAAAGAACATTTTTTAGCTTTTGCGACGATCGGCGTTAATGTCATTATTTATATTTTTTTGCTCGGCAAGACGGATTTAACAAAAGGAGCAGCTGGATTGTCCGGAATCCCAAACTTAACGATCTTCGGCTATGAGTTTCGGAATGAACTGAGTTTTTATTTTCTCATTTGGGGCATTGTACTTTTAATTGTGCTGTTTTCTTTAAATATCGTTCAATCTCACGTTGGAAGAGTGCTTAGAGGGATTCATGATAGTGAAATTGCAACCTTAACACAAGGAGTCAATGTAGCAAAGTATAAGCTGCATATTTTTGTGATCAGCGCTGTGTTCGCTTCTCTAGCAGGAAGCTTATATGCCCACTTTATGAATTTTATTACACCTCACATGTTTCATGTGCTCGTTTCCATACAGTTTCTTGTCATGGTTGTTGTCGGAGGATCCCAATCCATCTGGGGGGCCATCTGTGGAGCTTTTGTCATGACGATGCTTGGCGAGTGGGTCAGAAAGTACCTTCCGATGGTGATGGATACAAGTGGTGAAATTGAAATTATGGTGTACGGAGCGGTTCTCATTCTTGTCATTATGTTTATGCCGAAAGGATTGATTCCGACAGCCTCTTCAATATACGAAAAAATTAAAAAGCCAAGGAATGAGGTGGAAAGGAAGGAGGAGTATCAAAATGGCCAAACCGATTATGCAAATAAAAGGGCTAACTAAGAAATTCGGAGGTATTGTAGCGGTCAATGATGTTTCATTTGATGTAGGGGAGAGGGAAATTGTTGCGGTTATTGGTCCAAACGGCGCAGGGAAAACGACATTATTTAATCTCATTTCATCTATTCTGCCGCAAACAGAAGGGGAAGTATGGTTTTTAGGTGAAAAGATTACAGGAAAACCTCTCCACAGTCTGGCAGCAAAAGGCTTAACAAGAACATTTCAAAATCTGCAAGTATTTGAAAATATGACAGTTTTAGAAAATGTTATGCTTGGAGCTCATTCCAAAATCAAAACAAATGTTTTATCTGCAGGCTTTCGGTTAAAAAGTGCAAAAGAGGACGATGAACTGGCAAGAACATTGGCGGAAGGTGCACTGCAAAAGGTTGGCATGTCAGCATATATGAATCAGCTGGCAGGCAATCTTCCGTACGGCTTGCAAAAATTACTGGAATTGGCCAGGGCAATCGTATCGGAGCCGAAATTAATCCTGCTGGACGAACCAATGGCAGGCTTAAATGACGGGGAGAAAGCAAAAGTGGCCGATTTTATTGTAAGGATGAAGCATGAAGGCTATTCCTTTTTATTTGTTGAACACGATATGACGACCGTCATGAAAATTGCAGATAAAATAGTTGTCATCGATTTTGGAAATAAAATTGCAGAGGGCACGCCGGAAGAAATTAAAGAAAATCCGAAAGTCATCGCTGCGTACTTAGGGGAGGAAGCTGTATGACCCTGTTAGTTGAAAACGTAAGCACATACCACGGAAAAATATGCGCTGTTCACCAGGTCAATTTTCATGTGGAAGATGGGGAAATCGTCTCCATTATTGGGGCAAATGGAGCAGGAAAGAGTACTTTGTTGGGCACCATTTCAGGTATCTATAAACCTAGTGAGGGAAAAATCACACTGAACGGTAAAAATATTTCTGGATTGCCGGCTTATAAGGTTGTGCGGAATGGAGTAAGTTTAGTGCCGGAAGGAAGACAAATTTTTTCAAGCTTGTCAGTAAAGGAAAACTTGATTCTCGGAATGTTTCATCAATATCGAAGCGATAGAAAAACGGTCCGTGAAAGGATTGAAAAGATGCTTAATATGTTTCCCGGATTGGTCAAACATTTAAATAATCCGGCAGGGAATTTAAGCGGCGGGGAGCAGCAAATGCTGGCCATCGCCAGGTCCTTAATGTCGAATCCTCAAGTTATTTTACTTGATGAACCTTCAATGGGGCTGGCGCCAATGATTGTCAAAGAAATTATGGATATTATGAAAAAAATTAAAAACGATCTAGGAACGAAGGTCTTGCTCGTCGAGCAAAACGTTAAAGCAGCTCTCAATGTGGCGGATCGCGCTTACGTAATGGATCAAGGGCATTTTATTTTGGAAGGAAAAGCGTTGGAACTTCTTCACAATCCGATGGTACAGCAATCATATCTTGGCAAGTCATCGGGTGAAGGAGAAATGATTCCTGCAAAATAATTGTTCCATAACGCTTTGCAATAGCTAAAAATTTAAAGGAGCGATTAAAATGGGAGGAATCATTTCGAAACAAAAGCTTAGAGATCGAATTGAAAAACACCTTCGCGATTTGACAAGAAAGTTAATTTCATTTGATACAGTACAGGAAACGTTAAATTATTTATTAGAGTCTTTTTATCGTGAATATACATGTGATCTTGTCGCTGTTCTTTTACAAGAGAAAGACAGGCTTGTTCCGGTTGTTTGGATTGGGGAAGGCTTACACATTAATGAGACGTTAAATTTATCGATGCATGAATGCGGCAGCGACCTGTTTGAATCCGCCCTTTGTATGACAAATAAAAGACAAAAACAATGCGCTTTCATCGAAGCATTAAAAAAAGAAAAAATCTCCACTTGGTTTACAGTTCCGCTAAAAAATCAAGAAAAAAGTCTAGGTCTGTTCGTCATTGGATTTCGTCATGAAGTTCAACTTCTGTTAGAAGCACAACAGGATTTTACAGAATTTGGACATGATGTGGTCGCAGCGATTGATTTAGCACAAGAAAAAGAAGAGCAGAAACGAAAAATAAAAGGTATTGAATGGATTAGAGAAACAACGTTTTCTGATATTTCCATCGAATCGATCATCACAAAGGTAGTCGAACGGGCGGCAAAAGGAACAAACGCAAAAGGCGCCTGCATTTATATCTATGATGAAGTCAATCAATGCTTTACCCTTACTCCGCCTGTATATGGTGAAGTATCTCTAAAGGAAAAAATCTACATTAATTCTGTTCAAGAGGTTGATTATTATTTTCCTTCAGTAGAAAAGGCAGGCGGAAGTGAACTGACAATTCCTCTCGTTGTAAATTTAAAAACAATTGGCATGTTGTATGTATGTCAAGAGCAGCATCGTCCATTTTATTCGGAAGATTTGGAATTTTTGAAATTCGTATCCGCCTTTGTTTCGATGCAATTAGAAAATACCAGATTGTATCAAGAAGAATATGAAAGCAAGCGGAGATTAGAAAAAATATTGTCTTATCATCAGTCGCTGATGAAAAAAACAGTAGAAGGGGATGATCTCAAGGCGATTACGTCAACTGTCGGGTCCATGCTGGAAATATCCGTTTTATTGTTTGACCGCTTTTTACGGCTTGTCACTTCCCATTTTCAAAAGGAGAAAGCACATCTTTCCGGCTTGTACGAAGAAAAAATTTTATCCAAAAAATCAGAAATAATCCAAATGCATACGAAAAAACTGTGGGTAGAAGAAGAAGTTTCTTTTTCCGTTTGGCCGATTGTCGTAGGAAGGGATGTCCTTGGCTATTTCGTTATTTGTTTAGAAAAAAAAGAAATGGATCAAGTTCTTTTTCTAACACTTGATTACACGATAAATGTGTATGCAATCGAGTTTATTAAACAAAAGCTCGTAGTGGATGCTAGAGAACAAGAGAAGGAAAAATTTATCAATCAATTGTTTTCGGAAAAGGTCGAAGATCAAGAAAAAGTTATTACTTATGCCGCGTTAATAAATTGGAACGTATTAGAAAGTCATAGAGTTGCTGTTTTATCCATTGATGTCAGTAAGCTCGATGAAGAGTCAATCGCAATGGACGGATACAAATCTTGGCTGTGGGATCAAATTAAAACAGAGCTGATTCGATTTCATCCAAGCATCATTTATACACGCAAAGATGACGAATATATTTTAATGGTCAAAAAAGCTGAAGAAAAAAAGGCACCTTATGATTATTGGGAGCATCTATTTAAAAAAATCAAACGAATTGTTGAAAAAGCAAATCATGAAGTGAAGGTTTTTCTAGGCATTGGAGATTTTACCGAATCGATTAAAGATTATTATTACTGCTATATGAAAGCGTTGAAAGCAAAAAATGTTGTAAGAAACCGTATGGCAGATGAAGGCTATGCATATTACGATGATTTAGGTCCTTATATCATTTTGCACAATTCCAGCGATCAGTTGGCTGCTGAACTGTTTGTTAAAAAACATCTTGCCCCTCTTATTCAATATTCAGAGAAAAACAATGTAGACTTATTTCATACTCTTTATGTATTTTTGCAAAATAATGGAAATTACCGCGAAGCTTCGAAAGAATTATTTATACACCGCAGCACACTTGAATATCGCATTGAACGTGTTGAAGAAATACTCAATGTTGATTTAAATCATGCAGATATGCGCTTTGAGCTCATGATGGCATACAAGCTGTATAATTTGTTTGATTTTGACCGAAGCGAGCTGGCAAAAAGGTGAATTCTATTGATCGAGCAAAGGATTTTAGAACGGGATAAAGTCCGGCGGAAAAAACGGTTAAGTTATCGGGCAAGCGTGTAAAAAACATCTCCTGCGAATTTATGAATAAATCATTTCTGACACGTGAAAGCTTTAGCAGGCTTAAAGAATTTAAACTCTAAGCGAAAAAAGGCAAATGAAACTCCGGCAGATGTGCCAATCACCCTTGCCGGAGTTTTCTTTTTTTATGTGTTTTGCTGCCCATACAATCATTTTCTACACGATATTTAAACGCCGTGCCCGGCTGCAACTTCTATGTGCTGAAACGTTGTGACGTCAAATAATCCTAAATCTGTAATTTTGAGCTCTGGAATGACAGGCAAACTTAAAAAAGAGAGCGTGAGGAAGAGATTGAAATGCCGATGTTTGCTCACTTTGTGCAGGCTGCTGTTCAATTCATCGAGTTGATGGGCGACGATTGGATATGCTTGATCTGACATCAATCCACCGATCACAAGCGGCAAAGAGGCGAGCGTTTTTCCATCATTCACAACTACTAGCCCACCGCCGATTCTCTTTATCTCTTGAATGGAGCAGATCATATCCTCATCGTTTGTGCCGGCAACGATCACATTATGGGAATCGTGGGCGACGGTTGTGGCGACTGCACCGCCGATTAAGCCTAATCCTTTTACAATGGCAAGGCCAATGTTTCCAGTATTTTTATGGCGTTCGAGTACAGCCAGTTTTGCCAAATCTTTTTCAATGGAAGGGATGAAGCAAACACCGTCGCTCGGAACTTCCATCATTCTTTTAACCGTTTCAATTTGATTCGGAATAATTTCTATTACATGCGCTTTTTGGTTATTTTTTACGTGAATGGCCAACCGTTCTTTTGTAACCTCGTTTATGTTTAGATTGACAGAATTTCTTGATAAAACGGAAGGTTTTGGTTGATCTATAGATCCTATATATTGACCGTTTTCCGCAATCACTTTTCCGGCTTTCAAAACTTTTTCAATCGTAAAAGATTTGAAATTATCTACTATGACAAGATCTGCTCTATATCCAGGTGCGATCGCTCCTTTTTGCGATAGTCCGAAACATTGGGCGGCATTAATCGTCGCCATTTGAATCGCTATGAGAGGATCAAGTCCATGCTCGACGGCAAGACGAATATTGTAGTCAATGCTTCCCTCGGCAATTAAGTCGTCTAAATGCTTGTCATCCGTACAAAATAGACAGCGGTGGCTATTTTTTTCATTGACCACGCCGATTAGTTCTGGCAAATTTTTTGCAGCAGATCCTTGACGGATCATGACGTACATTCCGCGAGCAAGGCGGTCTTTTGCTTGCTCTTTTGTCACACATTCATGATCTGTTTGAATGCCGGCCGCTCTGTAAACATTGACTCCTTCAATGCCAAGACCTGCGCCGTGTCCGTCGATCTTATATGCTGATGCCGTTAAAAGCTTGTCAATGATGCGGTCATCTAAATTTTGAACACCTGGGAAATCCATCACTTCCGCAAGCCCGAGCACCCGAGGATGCTTGTAAAAAGGTGCAAGTTCATCATCATTTAACACAGCGCCGGCATTTTCAAACGAAGTCGCCGGAACACAGGAAGGCAGCATGCAATACACATCTAAATCTAAGCCTTCTGAATCTTCCAGCATAAAAGATATACCTTTCGTCCCGGCGACATTCGCAATTTCATGCGGATCTATAATAACGGTTGTCACACCGTGGGGCAGAACTGCTTTTGAGAACTCCTTCGGTGTCACCATCGAAGATTCAATATGGACATGAGAGTCGATGAAACCTGGAACGATGAATTTATTCTCGGCATCAATGATGTTTACCCCATCATATTCTCCGATTCCAGCAATCACTCCGTCCGCAATGGCGATGTCTCCATGCAAAATTTCCAAATTGAAAACATCGGCAATTTTTCCGTTTTTAATCACAATGTCTGCCGGAATTTGTTTGCTAGCCACTTGGATTCTTTTCTTTAAAATGTTTTTGTCCATTCTCACTTTTCCCTTCTGTAGTAAACTCGCGCGTTGAGTTTGACAGGGAGAGTTGTGTATCGTCTCTCGTAGTCAAACTATTTACGGTAGTTTGGTAGAAACGTTTGGACCGTATTTCCAAACTTATACGAGAAAATCATTCGTATTTTTAAAAAGAGATTATACGACTATAATTGAAACAAAGCAAGATAGTTGGCGCATTTCTTGACAGAAAAATTTTCTCAGGTATTGCGAAAAGCTGAGAATCACAGTTTCTCTGGTGCTCCAAACAGACCGGTTTTAAAAATTGGGCAGAACAACTCCTCCATAAACAAAGGAAATCATAATGAGAATGGCAGGGTGAACCTTCCATTTTTCTAAGGCAAAGAACGATACAGCAGCAATGATGAGCGATTGGATAATTCCGAGCGAATGGACAGAGTCTTCTATCATTTCCCAAGTTAAAAGCAGCATCATGACCGCAATAACAGGCTGTACAAGCAAGGTCATTCCTTTTACAACTAAAGATTCCCGGTGGCGTTGAATCAGTTTTAACAACAGAATCAAAGCGAAAGCTGACGGAAATACAGTCGCAAACAAGGCGATGAAGGCCCCCCACCATCCGTACACATCATAACCGACATAGGCGGCGATCTTTGTCGCAATAGGGCCCGGCAAAGAATTTCCCAGTGCGAGCATATTGGAAAATTCTGCATTTGTCAGCCATTTGTAATGATTGACAATCTCCTCATACATAAGCGGAATGGAAGCGGGTCCTCCTCCATAACCGAGTATGTTGGCCAAAAAGAAACCGATGAATAAGCTGATCCAGATTTTCATGCAGACATCTCCTTACTTCTGCTCTTCCGTTTTAAATGGAAAGCTCCATATGTTAAAAACATTAGAATTACAATAGCTGGATGAATCGAAATCACTTGCAGCAGGCAAAACGAAACAATCATCAGCAGGACGCCAAGCCATTTTCCCAATCCTTTCACGGCCTTTGCGGAAAATTCGTAAGCCAACTGCCCAAGCATGGCGGCGATCACCGGCATAACAGCAGAAATCATACCGTGGATAACAGGTGAATCGCTTAAAGCTGTGACCATTTTGAATAATAGAATCATGGCCAAACATGTAGGCAAAATATGAGCTACTACGCAAATAAAAGCGCCTAATGCCCCTTTTTGTTTATATCCTAAGTAAGCGGCCATTTTTGTCGCGATCGGACCGGGCAGGGTATTGGCAATCGCCAATATTTCTGCAAATTCTTCATCTTTTACCCAACGGTATCTGGAAACTGCTTCATAACGGAACAGCGGTATGACGGAAGGACCGCCTCCGAATCCAAAAATTCCGGTTCTCAGCATAGCCATGATAAGACTTTTATAAGAAGTTTGCATATTTCTCCCCCTCATCCTTTATAATTTCATTCCCATGCGGCTCTTGTATCGTTTAATGAGAATTTGACAGTCAACGCTGACGACACCGCGCATCGGATACAATTTTTTTGTTAAAAAATTTTCCATTTCTTGATTATTTTTAAAGATTCCATGCATATGGAGCTTGCTTGGTCCAGTCATATGGTACAAGCTTGTAACGGCATGCTCCTCCGCCAATTGTTCTGCCACTTCCTCTAAATATTGCGGTTCCACTTCAACGTTGAAAAAGGCGGAAACATGAATGCCGATTTTCGTCGGATTGATAACCGTCGTAAATTTCTCGATAATTCCTTTTTCAATTAAGTTGTTTATTCTCGCCTGAACGGCAACTCGAGACAAACCGATTTCTTTTCCGAGATCGGTATACGATATCCGGCTGTTTTCATGCAGCTTCTCTAAAATTTGTTTATCAATATGGTCGATGTCTAAATTCGGAATGTTGTATTCGAATGCCATTCATACCACCCTTTATTTCGTTATGTAGTTAATTTTCTAATTATAATTTCCTTTAGTATACAAAATATGTTTTATGATTTCTATAAAAAAATAAAAATATTTATTTGTTTACGAAACGAAAAAACTTTGTTAAAAAAATTTACAAATTCAAGGAACTTTCCTCAGCAGCTTTCTATAATGAAATCAAATTTTTAAAAAAAGTTGAGAGGGGGGAAGAAAATGAAACGCACACATCCAGCCATCGCTATTTTCTTGTTTTTTCTAGGATGGGTATTTATGTATGCGGATCGAAATATTTTGTCGCCAGTGATGGGAGAAATAGGAGAGCAGTGGAATTTAAACAATAGTCAATTAGGTTTGATGTCCACTGTATTTTTTATTGCCTATTCGATCATGCAAATTCCAACAGGATTTTTGGCTGATCGGTTTGGAAGAGTGAAAGTTTTAGTAATTGGTTATATATTATTTGGCATTACCACTTTTTTGAGCGGATTGGCATCTTCATTTGCATTGTTTTTGCTGATGCGCGCTTTAACAGGTATTGGAGAAGGCACTTATTACGGTTCGCAATACGGAATTTCTTCCAATATTACCCCTAAAAAATACAGAGGGATCGTTTCTGCAGTGATCAATAGCGGAATGGCTTTCGGCATTTCTCTTGGTTTTATTGCTGCTAGCTATTTCACATATACCTTAAACAAAGGATGGCAATTTTCATTTTATCTATTTGCCATTCCAACTATTATTGTTGCCATTTTGATAGGAATATGTGTACGAGATCAATCCAGCCATGAAAAAAAACAAGAAGTTCCTCATATGAAAGATAGCCAAAACTTAAAACGGTTGTTTACAAAAAACCATCTTTTCGTTTACATTCTCATCTTCTGCTCTTTATATGGATTCTTCGGAATGCTTACTTGGTTGCCTTATTATTTGCAGACGGTAAAAGGGGTAGAAGGCTCGCAAACAGGGATCATATCTTCTTTAGTGCCTTGGGCTTCGATTCCGGGGGCTATTTTCTTTGGATATGTTTCAGATAAAGTAAAAAATAAAAAGCCGCTGATCATCTTTTTAGCTTTTGCTGGAGCTGTTTGCCAATTTGTCATCCCTTATGCGGAAAATTATTCTTTGCTGCTAGCAGGATTAGTTTTTTACGGACTGCTAGGAAAATTGGCGCTCGATCCCGTATTAATATCTTATATGGCTGAAATTACGCCGTCATCCATGTACTCCAAAGTGTATGGTTTTTTCAATTTCAGCGGAATGCTTTCTTCAATTTTTGCACCTTATATTACGGGCTATTTTGCCGATATCACCGGCAAGCTTGAAATCGGCTTTTATTTGTCAGGTGTTTTGCTAATCATCGGCGCTGTTTTATTTCTATTTACGGAAGGTTCAAATCGCATGACCCATTTCGTTCAATACTACAAACCGGGGGAGGAACAAGTAAAATGAGCCAATCAATGATCGGAACGAAAAGTATGGTTGTCAGTCCGCATTATTTAGCATCGGCAGCCGGTTGCCGCATACTGCAAAAAGGGGGCAACGCCTTCGATGCAGCGGTAGCGGTCAGCGCCTGCTTAGCGGTCGTTTATCCGCACATGACAGGGATCGGAGGAGACTCTTTTTGGCTGTTTTACAGCAGAAAGGATCAAGCAGTTCGTGCGTATAACGGCAGCGGCCGGTCAGGCTATAACGCCACGCCTGAAAAATACGAAGGTTTATCCGCCATTCCGTATCGAGGCATTCAAAGTGTTATCACCGTGCCGGGTATGGTTGACAGTTGGGATGCCATCATAAAAGAATATGGAAGACTTTCATTGGCGGAGGTTTTAGAGCCTGCTATCGAATTTGCGGAAAATGGATTCCCTTTTTCAAAGGATCAATATGTCAACACGCAAAAAAATGTTCAAATTCTGCGAGAATTTCCGGAAACATCATCGATTTTCCTGCCTCATCATCGAATTCCGAGCATAAATGAAAAATTTATTCAGAAGCAATTGGCGGATACATTGAAAGAGTTAGCGAACAAAGGAAGAGATCATTTTTACAAAGGCAGTTTAACAAAACGTATTGTATCAAGCCTTCGAGAAAAAGGCGGGATTTTAATAGAGGATGATTTTGCGGATCATCACGGAGATTGGGTCGAACCGCTGAGCGGAACTTACCGCGGTTATACCATGTATCAGGTTCCGCCCAATTCACAAGGCTTTGCCGGGCTAATGGCGCTAAATATTTTAGAAAACTTTGATTTTAAAACGATTCCGCACGGTTCTTTTCAGTATTATCACCTTTTGACAGAATCATTGAAAAAAAGCTTTCAAGACCGAAACAAAGTATTGACAGATCCCGAATTCTACCAGATTCCGCTTGATAAATTGTTAAGCAAAACATATGCGAAAAAGCTGGCCGAATCGATCAGTCTGACAAAAGCAAGCGAAGTGAAGACTCAGCCTGTCGGAAACGACACTGCCCATGCGGCTGTCGTGGATGAAGAGGGGAATGCGGTTTCCTTTATACAAAGTCTTTATTTTGAATTCGGTTCATGTGTTGTTGCTGGTGACACAGGGATTTTAATGCAAAACAGAGGATCGTTCTTTTCTCTTGATCGTTCGCATGTCAATTGCTTGGCGCCGAGAAAAAGAACGTTCCACACGCTGATGCCTGCAATGGCTTTTAAAGATGGAAAGCCGTATATTTTATACGGAACACAAGGAGGAGAAGGGCAGCCGCAAACACAAACAGCTATCATTACAAGAATGATTGATTATCGAATGAGCCCTGCAGAAGCAATATATGAGCCAAGGTTTGTGTGGGGAAGAACGTGGGGAGAAGAGACGGAAGAATTGAAGATGGAAGGCCGCATCTCAAAAGAAGTGATCGAATCGATGATCAAAGCTGGCCATCTTGTGAAAGTTGTTGAACCTATTGATAAAATAATGGGGCATGCCAACGCCATATTAATTGATGAACAAAGCTTTTTACATGGCGGGGTTGATCCAAGAGGAGACGGTGCGGCAATCGGTTGGTAACGACGAATTCATAAAAAGCGGGGATTTATGCTATCCGTTGTTTCATATTTAAATATATTGGAGAAGGGTTTACGGAAAGTATACAGCTAGGGCAAAGCCTGCAGAATTCATTATTGGAATTCTACAGGCTTTTATCATTTGAAGAGGTTCTCACATCGGTACATTCAACCCTGGAAATAAATTAGGAGAAGTTACAGCCAAAAGAAAGGTTTTAGTAGAAATATATAGGTAAGTGAAAACACCAACGATTGTAACAAGCTGTTTCGCGGACTAAATCTTTCATCAAACCTCCTTAACAACTTACGTTGATTTCCAGCTGCTGCTTTTCGTCAAAAACAAAAAGCAAAATGAAATTTTATATTCCGCAATACTGGTCCATATAATTGCTACCAAATAGCCAAAAATGCCATGATGACCATTTTAAGCTCTACACAGGCAATCATATTAGAACATTTTTTATGTATTTTTACTTATCAAATTTGTATTTGATTATTTACAAGTAATAATAAGGGGTATAACTAATATAACTAATATGATAAAAAGAAAATTTTTAACAGCGCTCATTACGTTTGTTATTTCTACTTTTATCATAGCGATTTTATTTCGCCAGTAGCATTTTCTTTCTGACCAACAAACAGGATCTTCTTTTCACGATCTTCTCATGATATCTTCATACGTAAGCGTTGAGCTGTTCTTTTATGGACTACCCACGAAATTGATTTCATTACCAAAAGGTTTTCCGCATTTGCTTTACATATAATTTTCGGAATATTGTCTGCTATCATATTATGGTTTTTTGCAGTTTTTTTCTTTAGCTATTTCCGTTATTTTTTTCTTCGTTGACGAAGTCATTAAATATGGAATAAATTAGGACTTAATGGTTGAATCCTCATGAAACAGAATGAAACACCGGGAAAGTTATTCTTCAGTTTAGGACTGTAGCCAATTGAGCAACATACATCTGCAAGAGAGTGCTGAAAATGTTTCAAAATAACAAAAAAACCGGAGAGCTTTGGAGTGCATGATAAATACCTTGGCTGTAGTATGGAAAACTTTGATTGGACGAGCAAACTGGACAGAGATCAAGAAGGAAATAACGTCCCCAGAGGATTATGCGGAGAAGGTCATAAGATAATCAGATAATCCGCACGAGATAATGCCCAAATACGAAAATTAAAATAAATAGGCAAGACAACAATCCACTGAAAGTCGCTGCGCCAAATGCTAGATACGAGCTAAATCGGTTGAGAATGTACGTTCTTCTATAGTATGATAAAATAGTTATCTCGTTTATTTTTAAAAGGGTGTTTGGATATGGACACAGAAACTGCATCTGTGAGAACGTTTAAATATGGAAACAATCTCGAAGTAAAAATTGAACTAAATGATTGTATATCCTTTTTAAAGTCTTTAAAAGATGAAAGCATCGACTTGATTGTAACAGACCCTGCTTATTCTGGAATGAATAACAAGCTGAAGCTCGGGAAGGGCAGAATCGTCGGTGAATATAAGCAAAAGGGAACGGAAAATGGGAAATGGTTTGCGGAATTTGAAGACAGTGAAGAAAACTATCATCTCTTTTTACAAGAGTGCAAGAGGGTGCTGAAAAAAGATACAGGGCACATTTACATCATGTTTGATTCTTTTTCTTTATTAAGCTTAGGGCATTTAATGAGAGAGTACTTTGACGTAAAAAACATCATCACTTGGGATAAAATCAATATGGGAATGGGGCATTATTTTAGAAGAAGGCACGAATATATTATTTTTGCTACGAACGGAAACAACCGCAAAATTAGAAACCGGTCTTTTCCGGATGTATGGCGGTTTAAACGAATTCACCATTCGAAATATCCGACGCAAAAACCGGTTGAGCTGTTCCAAGCGATGATTTATGCAAGTGCCGAAGAGGGATTTACGGTTTGCGACCCGTTTTTAGGGAGCGGATCGTCAGCTATTGCAGCCATAAAAAACAACTGCCGCTTTTTAGGATGCGATATCGCAAGCAATGCTTTTACAGCCAATGAAGAAAGAATTCATCACTATCTTAAAACAAAAGAAGACATCTATCAGCCCAAGCCTTGCCATATCGAAGGCGAACCGGTATTTTGGGAATAAAGACCGATCATAACTACGCAGCTTGCAAATGTTATTCATCTTCACCAAACCAAAAAAAAATCGGCGTTTAGCCGATTTTTTTATTTTGATCATTGTCTGATCCAAGACCATATTTCTTTTGGCGTGGCATTTTTTCCGTACATTAAGATGCCGACTTTAAATATTTTTCCAGCTAGTTTCATAAAGATCCAAACACTTATTATTAAGATTGCAAGTGATATGACAATTTCCGCCCATGGCCATTCCTCTAATATCGACAAACGAAGAATCAAAACAGCGGGTGATGTGAATGGAAGAAAGGTGCCGATTTGCGCCCATAGCCCGCTTGGATCTGTCAGCACAGGTCCGACAAAAACAAATGACAAAAATGGCAGCAGGATAACTAATCCTTGAAAGTTGCCGGCGGTATATATATCTGCCATTGTGGCGCCGATGCCGACAAAAATTGACGAAAACAGCAAGTAGCCTAAAAGGGCAATCCCGATGAAAAGAAAAAGATGAGGAACGAGCAAATAGTGAAATATCGGAACATCAATTTTCCATAAAACGATTGGAATGATAAAAATGAAAAATACAACAACTTGTAACATTCCTAATAGGAAATAACCAATAATTTTACCTTGCATGAGGTCTTTTGGCGTGACCGATGAAAGAATGATTTCCGCAATTTTATCTTTCTTTTCCTGCGAGGCGCTTTGAAAAATCATCATGCCGCTAAAAACAATGGATAGTAAAATGATGCTGGCAAAGGCCCCTGGTACAATGCGTTCTAAAATTTTTTCCGTTTCTCTTCCTCCGCCTTCAGTTTTTGAGATTTCACTAACGGTCGATTGTTCAAAGACGATTCCTTTCGAAATGGCTGCTAATTGATTTTTCGATAAACCAAGCTGCTCCAGCTGCAAAGCTTTTAACGGCTCTGCCAGCAGCTGAATTTGATTGGCAAACATCGGGCTAATCACATCGCTTGTGTAAACAGGGACAACGCCATCCGTTAATGACTGTTTACCGATAAACAAATAGGCTGTATTCTCTCTATTTTTTAGCAAATCTTCTATCTTATCTTCCTCAATGCCAGTTTTCTGAAGCTTGAATGGAAGGTTGTGAAGCTGTACTGCTTCCTGCAAGGCTGGCAAAATATTCAGTTTATCATTGACATAAACAGTTGTTACACTTTGATCCTCATCTGAATTGGCAAGATTTCCGAGCAGGAAAAAAGCTAAAAAGAGAATAGGCGTTATAAACAAGCTGATGATAAATGATTTGTTTTTTAAATTCCGCTTTATTTCCCATTTTGCTATTTTTATAGTATTACTCATAATTTTCACCAGCTTCCTGTAATAAATTTTGATCTGTGGCAACATCAATAAAGATTTCATGCAGGGAAATGCGGTCAAGCGATAATTCTTGAATTATCATATATTCCGGAAGGTTTTTTAACCATTTGGCAGGTTGAATGTCTTTTGTTAAATAAAGAGTTGATACATCTTCATTTTGTTCTATTCGTTGAACACCAGAAATTTGTTCTAGTACGGCGCGGTCATTTTTTCCGCGGATGACACATTTGAAATTCGCATATGTTTTCTTTACTTCCTCTATCGATCCATAAACCACCTTGCGGCCGCGATGGATCATAAATAATCTGTCACACATCTCTTCTACTATATTCATTTGATGGGAAGATAGAAGAATCGCTGTGCCGTTATTAGCTAAGCTTCTTATTTCTTTTTTAAATAACTCCTGGCTCACAGGGTCTAATCCGGAAAACGGTTCGTCTAAGATGAGCAGTTCAGGCTCATGCAGGATCGAAGCGATAAACTGTACTTTTTGTCCCATTCCTTTTGATAGTTCATCAATTGATGACTGTTCTTTTCCTTCTAAGCCAAATTTTTTTAAATAGACTTTAGCCCGCTCTTTTGCTTTTTTTAATGGGTAGTTTTTTAAATCTGCTAAATAAAGGAGAATATCCATTACTTTGACATTTTTATATAAACCGCGTTCTTCCGGCAAATAGCCAATTTTATGGCGCGGGATCATATTTTTTTGGCTATTGTGGAATGTAATGCTTCCTTCATCTGGATACATAATCCCCATAATGTTGCGAATGATCGTTGATTTTCCAGCCCCGTTCGGTCCTAATACCGCCATAATTTCCCCTTTTTTCACTTCAAACGATATATTTTGGATAATCGGCTGATGTTTGAATGATTTTCCTAATTTTTCAACTGTTAAAACCGTTTCGTTCATATTTATGTTCCTTTCTGTTAAATTGGTTGATTGAGCATAATCGTGATAATTTCTTCCAACTCTAACGATTCTGCTTTGATCCAATCGTATTGATGCTCTATTAAATACTGTTCTGTATTTTCTTGTTGTTGAGTGATGACAATTTGCTTTCCTTTTCTTCCAACTTCACCCGGTATCGGTTTATTTGGCAGAGGCCGCTGCAAAAAGTAACGTTTATATCTGCTGGCTAATTCTTCTTTTTCAAATTTTCCAAGCAATTGTCCGTTTTTCAGTACAATTAGATAATCAGCAAGCTTTCGAATATCATCTGTTTGATGGCTGGCAATGATCATCAGCTTTTCGCTTCTTTCCATCCATTCTACGAGAATATCCATCAGCATTTGTTTTGAAGGGATATCCATATGAGCGGTTGGTTCATCAAGAATCAAAATGTCGGTATCGCAGGCTAAAGTTAAGGCGATGCTTAATTTCTTTTGAACACCTTGTGATAAATTTCGATATAGCTTTCTTAAAGGGATATCGAACATTTGTACAAGCTGGTCGAAATATTTCTGATCCCATGTTGAATACCAATGGGAAGTGAGCTTCATCAATTCCAATCCGTTAAAGGAATTGCATCCAATCAATGTCTGCGGCAGGTACGAGATGTGCTGCTTCCAGCTTTCATCACGATTTTGTATTGATTGACCAAATAAGCGGATCTGCCCCTCATCTTTTTTCGCAAGATTCATCAGCATTTTCATTAATGTACTTTTACCAGCTCCGTTTTTCCCAATGAGTGCATGAATCGTTCCAGGCTCAAACGAAAGATCAATTGGCCCTAATTGAAAATCATCGATCGTTTTTCTTAACTGCATGATTTCTAACCAAGGCTGCATTAAGAACCCTCCTTTTCCCGCAATTCAACCATTACTTGTTGAAAGATTTGCTCAATCTCTGCAAACGTATAGTCATGGCGGAGCGCCGTTTGTACAGCGATTTGAATAGCTTTGTACACCGTTTCTGTCTTTACTTTTTCTTTCTTAGCATCGTCTATGTCAGCTACAAACGTTCCTTTCCCTTGTGTTGTCTGGATAAACCCTTCATATTCAAGATTTTGGTAGGCGCGTCTAGTCGTAATCACACTAATTTCAAGGTCTTTTGAAAGGGTGCGGATCGAAGGCAGCGGTGAACCAGCAGGAAGCTGACCGCTTGCAATCAGCGCTTTAATTTGTTCTTCCAATTGATAATAAATAGGCTCCGGAGAATCTTTTGCAATCTGAATAGGAAGCTCCATTCAACTTCCTCCTTCTTAAAATAAATAATCCATTTTTTCGATTTTTTTGGACATATATTTTTGCGAGTAGAGCACGCCTATAGCAGCGAAAAGAACTGACGCAATAATACTTACTAGAGGCCATTTTTCCGCCATGAGCATCGTCAAAGGCACAAAGCCGTTTCCATATAAAACGTTAAATATCGTAAAGATAAACATGAATCCAAAAAATAAAGCGAATATATAAAGGGCAAACCTCACCGTTGAAAGCCGGTAGCCGACATCACTAGCTGGAAACGAAGCTCCTAAATGAATGCCAATACCAATCCAAATCATGATAAATGCGAAATATTCCTTTAAGTCCAACGCTGCTCTAAGATCAGGGGAAAACACATAAGTAAGAATCGATACCCCTAAATAGTAAGGAACGGCAAAGGCGAAAAAAATGATAAATCTGCTTTTAATGAGCACATCCTTTTGGATCGGCAGCTGCCTAAGTGTAATAAAAAAAGGAGATGCCCAAAAGTCGCCGCCTATTTTTTGATGATTAAATTCTTTCGGTTTGATCCATGCAGTTCCAAAACCAAATACAATAAAGAACAAAAAATCTAGCATAACGGTGCTTCTTTCCATATTTTTCGGAATGACAGTGGCGAAAAACATCGAAAACGTGATGGCCATCAAGGCAAGCAATACAAATCCCAATTTCAATTTTTTTAATTCAAACTTTGCTAGCCAAAACGCTTCCTTCCAATCGTTCATATTGATCTCCTCCAAGTGAACTGTTTTACTGTGTATATCTATATACACACTATATAACGTTTTGTTAAATTTGACCAGTCTTTTTTGAAAAAATGTATGGATAGGCATCAACAACATTCGTTCTAAAAATTTTTAAGTAACTCCAAACGGTATGTAGAAGTACTGCAAAAAAATTTCAACTTCTGGAGCACAGGATGTAAATAAAAAAATTCGAAGCAGCTGATGAAAAAAATGTACGGAGAAACACGCAGCAAAATGGAACTGTAAAAAGGTCAACAGCAGATGAAAAATTTCTATGTAATTTTGCGACAGTCTTTTTTTAAATACTTTTTCCAGCGCATATTTGCTGAATCTATGGACAGAAGTGAAAAACTCGGGAATATTCATCCTCTTGTTTAGGAAGTATAAGAAAAAACAAGAGGAGATGTTGTGATGAGAAAATTTGTCATTTTGCTCTGCCTTTCGCTCGCTCTTTCTGGATGCGGAAATGGAAATGATAAAAAGCAGGGCGCTTCTTATGATCAACAGCAAGGAACGACAACTCAGAATGAAGGAGATGGCTCGCTCATTAGGATACAGCATAGCCAATCTCCAGCAAAACGAATCCAAAAGGTAAACCCTGATCAGACGGCCCGCGGCAAAAGACCTATTAACTCAATTGGATTTCTTGAGCCGATCACTCCGCAGCAATCCGTTTCTGACTTAAAAGGTGTCAGTCAGCATTTATCATATGTAGCTTTTTTCAGCTACCGAGTGAACGCCGATGGAAGTCTTGTTCCAATTGAAGACAGTGAAGCACTCGCAGCTGCTAAAAAATCCGGTGCGATTCCGATGATGGTCATCACCAATTTTACAGAAGGAAATTTTTCACCGGATATTGCTCATCGGATCTTTACAGATAAAACAGCCTCTAAAAGTTTGATCAATGGCGTTATTCAGACGATGAAAGCAAAAGGTTATAAAGCTTTAAATATCGACTTTGAACATATTCGGGAAAAGGATCGTGAGCTGTATAACGGCTTTCTCGAAACGATTTTGCCGCAGGTTCGCAAAGCCGGCTTTACGGTTTCAACTGCATTGGCCCCAAAAACGAGTGATGAACAAAGAGGACCATGGCACGGAGCCCATGATTATAAGAGACATGGAGAGTTAGCAGATTTTGTTATTTTGATGACGTATGAATGGGGATGGTCCGGCGGTCCGCCAATGGCGGTGTCACCGATTCCGCAAGTTCGCAAAGTACTGGATTATGCCGTTTCCGTCATTCCGCGAAACAAAATTGTGATGGGCGCCCCTTTGTATGGGTACGATTGGACTTTACCATACAAAAAAGGCGGTAAATTTGCCAAACGAATCGCTCCGGCGGAAGCAGCAGACCTAGCGGCGAAAGAAGGAGTTGAAATTCAGTATGACAACGAGGCGCAGGCACCTTGGTTTCGCTACACCGATGATCAAAACAAAACACATGAGGTCTGGTTTGAAAATGAACAAAGCATGCAGGCAAAGTTTAATCTCGTAAAAGAATACGGACTGAATGGAGTGGCGTATTGGGTGCTTGGCGAGCCTTTCCCTCAAAATTGGACTTTGCTTGAAAAGGAGTTTATCATTCAAAGACACTAAGCGGAGAAAATGGCATTAGCCCGCAGCATTCTGAAAGAAGAAGGCGTCAACTGCTTGCAGATCAAAATCGAAGTCATACAAAATCAGTAGAGAAAAACAGCTCGTTTTTCTCTACTTGATTTATTTTAGGGACTTGTTCGGAAACCATTTATGAAAATTAAGCCGTTTTTTTGCTTATTTATGATAATGATCATTTCACCAAATACCAAACAAACATATTGCTTTCATTATTTACCTGATCTATTTCACTCGTTCCATCATAAAACCGTTTTTATTCATAAACTGAGCAGGTTGCGCAAAAATGCACATGATCATATCCCCACCCTGCATAATTGTGCACAAAATATCGGGTAAATCCATTCAGCTCCTGCTATTCTTGTAATCAAGGGAGGTCATATAATGGATTTGCTTAAGAACATGAACAGAGCCATACAGTATATTGAAGAAAACCTTACACATGATATTGACTTTAAAGAGGTGGCAAAAATCGCTTGCTGTTCCGAATATCATTTTAAAAGGATGTTTTCTTTTCTTGCAGGTATTACACTATCAGAATACATCCGCCGCAGACGCCTGACTCTTGCAGCATTTGAACTTAAAGATAGCAGCGTAAAGGTCATCGACATTGCGATAAAATATGGGTACAACTCACCAGATTCTTTTGCAAGAGCTTTTCAAAACTTGCATGGTATAACACCGTCAGAAGCCAGAAATCGTGGTCATTTATTGAAAGCTTATCCACGAATGACCTTCCAGTTAACAATTAAGGGAGGAAATGAAATGAACTATCGAATTGTAGAAAAAGAGGCATTTCGCATTGTTGGTATTAAAAAAAGAGTTCCGATCATTTTCAAAGGAATTAATCCGGAAATTGCCTCGATGTGGAAAAGCTTAGATGATGAAAAGATCAATAAACTTAAAAAACTTTCGAATGTCGAGCCTTTAGGCCTGATTCAAGCATCCACGAACTTTTCTGAAGGCAGAATGGAGGAAAAAGGGGAGCTTGATCACTATATTGGCGTAGCAACAACTAAGGAATGTCCAGCTGAATTTACACAACTTGTAGTTCCTGCCTCAACATGGGCAGTATTCGAAGCAATCGGACCATTTCCTGATACACTGCAGGATGTATGGGGACGCATTTATTCTGAATGGTTTCCAACCTCAAACTATGAACAAATAGAAGGTCCAGAAATCTTATCAATCGGAAGCAAAGATTTAACTTCCCCGACTGTAAAATGTGAAATTTGGATTCCGGTACTGAAAAAGTAAAAAAAAAGCATTAGTTATCTCTTTTTGTAATTAATTCCTAATAATGGTATATCAATTTTCAAGTGTTTATAGTTTAAAAAATATGAAGGGGCTGTCTAATAAGTGAACTGCCCCCTGTCAAGTAGACAGTAGAAATAATAAAAATATACCTAAGCGGCTTTAGCTCTATATTCCATGGGGCTAAGGCCGTTTAATCTTTTTTGATACCTTTCATCATGATAAAAGCGGATGTACTCATCCATCGCAAGAGCTAATTCTTCAAATGTCTGATACTTATGTAAATAATACTTCTCGCATTTAAAGCGTTCCCCAAAAAGATTCCATTGGCCCATTATCAATACATCTGCCTACTCTTGACATACTTTGTGTCATCCCTGCTTGGTCTATCCTACGTTTAAAACCATGAGAGGTATATTGGAACCCACGGTCACTATGAATAAGTGGATGCTCTCCTTTTAAAAGTGCGGTGGCTTGATCCAACGTTTTGAATACAAGATGATTATTATTGGAATGTCCTAAAACATAGCTCACAATTGATCCATCATATAGATCAAGAATAGCACTTAAATAGGCTTTCTTTGATGAACCATATTTTAATTCTGTGACATCAGTTACCCATTTTTCATTTGGCTTTTCCGCTGTGAATTCACGATTCAATATATTTTCTGCAACATGCTGAGGGGTAGAACGCTTATAAGATTTCTTCTTTTTTTCGAATAACAGATTGTATACCGGCAACTTTCATCAATCTATAAATTCGTTCGTTTATGATTGAAGTTCTGACCAAGCTTTCGATTTATATTCAACGTCATTCGACGGTAACCTATAAGTGGTTAAAACGTTCGCCTTCCTCCCGAGAACTTCAGAATGAAGAAATCGTAAAAGAGATGAAAGTTCGTGAAATACCGAATCCAATAAAAGGAACTATATATTAAAGCAGGTTATATGCAACAAAAGATCGAATAGTTAATAACGGTATCCTATTTTATTAAGCAGATCGCAGACTTCCATTTCAAAAATGACATGATCCTTTAAGCGAATTTTTTTACTTGAATTTAGGGCAAGGCTATTATGAAAATAAAAATTCATGAGAAAAGAAGGTGTCGTATGTCAACGAACAGTAAACCTAACCGATTAATCACTGAAAAGTCTCCGTACTTGCTTCAGCATGCTTATAATCCTGTTGACTGGTATCCATGGGGATCAGAAGCTTTTGAAAAAGCAAAAAAAGAAAACAAACCTTTGCTTGTCAGCATCGGCTATTCAACTTGTCACTGGTGCCATGTCATGGCTCATGAAAGCTTTGAAGATGAAGAAGTTGCAAAGATATTAAATGAACGGTTTGTCGCTATAAAAGTAGATCGTGAGGAGCGACCAGATATTGATTCCATATATATGAGGGTATGCCAGATTCTCACGGGGCAAGGCGGATGGCCGCTCAATGTATTTATCACACCGGATCAAAAACCTTTTTATGCAGGCACTTATTTTCCTAAGCAAAGCCGTTTTGGCCGTCCGGGATTTATCGATGTGTTGCAGCAGCTTTCGGAAATTTATCAAAAAGAGCATGAAAAAATTGAAAAGACAGCAGCACGCATAACGGAAGTTTTAAATAAAAATGCCAGTCGAAATAAGAAAGGTGAGCTGAAGCAAAGCGTTCTTCATGAAACGTTTCATCAGCTTTCAAGCAATTTTGACACAATTTATGGAGGGTTTGGTCAGGCACCGAAGTTCCCCATTCCTCACATGCTCATGTTTTTAATGAAATATCACGAATGGACTAAACATGAAAATGCTCTTTATTTTGTGAATAAAACGCTTGTGCAAATGGCAAAGGGAGGGATTTGGGATCATATCGGGTTCGGATTTGCCAGATATTCGACAGATGCCATGTGGCTCGTTCCGCATTTTGAAAAAATGCTGTACGATAATGCCCTTTTGCTTTATACATTCTCCGAGGCCTATCAAGTGACCCAAAACCCTCAATTTAAAACAATTGCAGAACAAATTATTGAATTTGTCCGACGGGACATGCGGAATGAATCAGGGGCTTTTTATTCTGCCATTGATGCAGATTCTGAGGGGGAGGAAGGGAAATTTTACGTATGGACAAAACAGGAAGTGGTAGAGATTCTCGGGCAGGAACTAGGCGAAAAGTTTTGTCATATTTACGATATAACTGAAGAAGGGAACTTTGAAGGAAAAAATATCCCGAATCTCATTCATACGAATGAAGAAATAGCGGCAATTACCTATCAAATGGGGCTGGAAGAGCTGAAAGAGCAATTGGAGCAGGCGAGACAAAAGCTTTTTGAAAAACGAATTGAAAGACCGTTTCCCCATGTTGATGATAAAGTGCTGACCGCGTGGAATGCTCTCATGATTGCTGCACTAGCAAAAGCAGGAGCTGTTTTTGATCAGGAAGCATATATCGAAATGGCAAAAAAGGCGCTGGATTTTATTGAAAATCATTTAATTGTAGACGGAAGAGTTATGGTGCGCTATCGCGATGGCGAAGTAAAACAACAGGCGTTCATTGATGATTATGCATACCTTCTTTGGGCCTATATCGAAATGTATGAAGCGACATTTAATTTAACTTATTTGCATAAAGGTAAACAGCTTGCTGATAAAATGATTGATCTTTTTTGGGATCAAGAAAATGGCGGATTTTTCTTCACAGGTCATGACAGTGAAGCAATGCTTGTCAAGGAGAAGGAAATTTATGATGGTGCGCTCCCTTCAGGAAACAGCGTTGCGGCCTTCGCGCTTTTGAAATTGAGCAGGCTGACCGGCAATTTGGATTTACACGAAAGCGTTCAGCAAATGTATTCTATTTTTAAAGAGGAAGTGGAGAAATACCCAAGCGGTCATACGTTTTTCTTGCAAAGCCTTTTGATGGAACAGCTGCCGCAAAAAGAGGTTGTCATTATTGGTCCGAAAGATTGCAGCAAAAGGAAAAGATTATTGAATCGTATTCAACAGGCGTATACAATGGAACTTTCAGTGTTAGTTGCTGAAGATCCAAATCAATTTGCACAAATTGCGGAATTTGCGAAAAATTATCGCATGATCAATAATGAAACAACTATTTATATATGTGAAAACTTTGCCTGCCAACAGCCGACAACAGATGTAGAGGAAGTTATAAATACATTGAACTTATAATGAAAATGTACGATACTATTATCCCCGACAGGCAGACAGTAAAAAACGATGCATTTAATACGATGTTCTGAAAGTCTGCCTCGGACTGGGGTTTTTATGTGAAAGGACAATCCTGAAAACGGGGAGTCGTTCGTTTGCAGTTTAAAGAGCACTTTCTGATCGGTGACTTGATCCGATTGCTGACGATTCGGCTTCTGACAGCGCAGAAGAAACGCTGATCTTATCGGCGGTGCCGCAAACATGTTGGAATAAAGAGCAATGCCCAGATAGCACAAGGGATTAAGAAAGTTCACATTGCTAGGTCATTGAAAGATCAGCGGGAAATGTGATTACAACATTTCAGTACATTAGACAGGGATATGTATGAGCATTATATGATAAAAAACGCCTGGAGACTATTCACCGGAAGCAATCGAAGCCAAGATATGTATGAATATTATTTGAGAAGACTGTCTCACGCTCAAATCGCCAGCTTGTTGCCATTTTGACGCAATGCTGGTGTTTGGCAATGAGGCAGTCTTTTTTGTGTATTTTCAACAACAATTGTTTAGTTTTCAATGATTTTTAAACAAACGCTGTCATTGTCTGAAAATTCAAATCAATTATATGATAGAACCGTAGAGGAAATACCAGTTCATTATATTTTCATTTAGGAAGGTGATAAAAGATGATGAATGGCAAGGAATATTTAGAAAGCCTAAGAGATAACAGAGTTGTTTATTTAAATGGAGAAAAGATTGATGATGTAACAACACATTCTGCCTACGAAAACTCTGCTCGCTCCATAGCAAGAATGTATGATGCTCTTCATGATGAACAGATGGGAAAAATTTTAACGACGACTACTGAAGAAGGCTATCCAACTCACAAATTTTTTAAAGAACCTAAAAATGCTCAAGATCTTTTAGAAGCAAGAGATGCGATTGCACAATGGGCCAAGCTGAGCTATGGCTTTATGGGGCGCACCCCTGATTATAAAGCTTCTTTCACAGCACATTTGAAAGCGTTTGCGGATTATTACGAAGGTTTTGAGGGCAATGCGCGAAATTGGTACAAAAAAACAACAAAAGAAGTTCCGTTTATTAACCATACGATTATTAATCCGCAGGTCGACCGTTCAAAACCTCTTCATGAAAATAAAGATGTTTATGTTCGCGCTGTAAAAGAGCGGGATGACGGTATTATTGTAAACGGTGCCAAAATGGTGGGAACGGCAGCTGCACTAACTCATTATAACTTCGTCTCTAACTATGGAGCTCAAGATTTAGGAGATGGTGATCAAAGCCATGCACTCGTCTTCTTTGTACCGATGAATGCGCCTGGCGTAAAAATGATCAGCCGTCAATCGTATGAACAAATCGCAAAAACATTAGGTTCTCCGTTTGATTATCCGCTTTCCAGCCGTTTTGATGAAAACGATGCAGTCATTGTATTAGATAATGTATTTATTCCTTGGGAGAACGTACTTGCCTACAAAAATGTAAACGTAGTAAACGGGTTTTTTGTTGAAACGGGATTTGTAAACCGCTTTACATTCCAAGGTTGTACGCGTTTTGCCGTCAAGCTTGACTTTATGGTCGGCTTATTAATGAAAGCGACAGAGGCGGCAGGTACGAAGCAGTTTCGTGGGGTTCAGGCAAATATCGGTGAGGTTATTGCCCTTCGCAATATGTTTTGGGCTCTTTCTACCGCAATGGCAGCCAATTGTGAAACGAAAAATGGCGCTGCACTTCCGAACCTTCAGTACGGCGCTGCTTACCGTGTGCTCGCTCCAATGGTATGGCCGCGCGTCAAACAAATTTTTGAACAAATCGTTGCGGGGGGCCTCATTCAATTGCCTTCCAGTGCCAGCGACTTTTTAAATGCAGAGCTGCGACCGTATCTCGATCGTTATTATCGCGGTTCAGGCATTGATGCAAAAGAGCGGGTGAAATTGATGAAAATGATTTGGGATGCGATCGGAACGGAATTTGGCGGACGTCATGAGCTTTATGAAATCAACTATGCGGGCAACCATGAGAACATTCGTCTAGAGACGTTAAAAATTGCTGATGCAACTGGAGATTCCGACCGATTTAAAGAGTTTGTCGATTCCGCTTTGGATGATTACGATCTAAACGGTTGGCTCAATGATACTTGGGTATCTCCACAAAAAGAACTTGTGCAGAAATAAAAGGAAAGGAGGTGGTGGATATGGACGATCGCTTGTTTCGCAATGCGATGGGGAAATTTGCTACAGGGGTGACGGTCATTTCAACGGAGCATAACGGAGATATTCATGGAATGACAGCAAATGCCTTTATGTCCATTTCCTTAAATCCGAAGCTTGTGTTAATTTCCATTGGAGAAAAAGCGAAAATGCTGGAAAAAATTCAACAATCAAAAAAATATGCCGTTAACATCTTGTCGCACGATCAACAAGTGCTTTCGATGAATTTTGCCGGGCAGCTGGAAAAACCAGTCGATGTACAATTTGAACAGCTGGGGGGACTGCCGGTCATTAAAGATGCTCTTGCGCAAATTTCCTGCCAAGTTGTTAATGAGGTTCAAGCAGGTGATCATGTCCTTTTCATCGGGGAAGTGACGGATATAAACATGACAGAGCAAGATCCGCTTCTGTTTTTCAGCGGAAAATACCACCAGCTTGCTCAAAGCGAACAAGCGACGGCGTCGAGCTAAAAAAAGGGGGCATTTCATTGAAAACAATCATCATTGATCATCAAAATGATCTAGATCTTATTGCCTCTTGCCCTGTCGTTGCTGCACTAGGGTTTTTTGACGGCGTTCATCTCGGACATCAAAAAGTCATTCAGACCGCTAAAAACTTGGCGGAAAAAATGGGGGTAAAAACAGCGGTTATCAGCTTTTTTCCGCACCCTAAAGACATAATCGGCAAAACGGGAAAGCGTGTCCAATATTTGCTACCGCCTGCCGAAAAAGCAAAAAAGTTTTCCCATTTAGAGATTGATTACTTTTATTTAATACGATTTACATCGGAATTTGCAAGACTTGAGCCGAAGGAATTTGTCCAGAAATATTTAGTTCCGCTGCAAATCAAGCATGTAGCAGCTGGATATGACTTCACGTACGGCCGAAAAGGGAAAGGAAGTTTAGATACGATGGAGGAAGACAGCGGATACTCAATCACTGTCACGAAAGTAGAAAATGTCAAACGAAACGATGAAAAAATTAGTTCTACGTTGATTCGAAATAAGATTCAATCAGGATTGATGGAAGAACTTCCTGATTACTTGGGAGAATTTTACGAAACAAAAGGAAAAATGATCCATACTGATGCAAAAGATGAATTGATTTTGGATCGGTACTATATGCTTCCTCCAAAAGGATGCTACGACGTGGCAATTGATAGAGGAAAAGGGTGGTTTGAGGGACGCGTGCTTGTTACTAAGCAGAAAAAAATCTATTGGCTTGGTCCATCCATATCTTCTGTGTGGAGTATTTCTCGAGTCAAAGTAAAATGGATTGCCAGAAGTTTCGATTTCACATTAGAGATCGAAGAAAAGGAAGAGAAAAATCTAGTATTTACAAAAGGATAGCGGTGTTGACTTTAGGAAAGGGGGAAGAAATGTTGGCGTTTTTACAGCAAAAAAGCATCAGCAGTGACTTGGCGAAACAAATGATTGACAAAGCGGTACAAAAGGCTGAAGAACTTGGAGTGAAAGTGAACATTGCAATTGTGGATCAAGGCGGAAATTTGAAAGCGTTTTTCCGGATGGACGGGGCACCTCTTTTAAGCATACAAATTGCTCAAAATAAAGCCTATACGGCAGCGGCTTTCGGGATTCCGACCCATCAATGGTATGACATGATCAAAGATGAGCCGAGCTTGCGCATTGGGATTGTCCATACAGAAAAGCTTGTCGTTTTCGGAGGAGGGTACCCGATTTATGACGGAAACGATTTAGCTGGAGGAATCGGGGTCAGCGGCGGCTCAGAAGAAGAAGACAGATTGTGCTGCGAGGCTGCGTTATCTTTATTGGAAACGGTTTAATGGAAAGAGCTGATGATCAAATTCATTAAAATAAGAGATTTTTCAATGAAAGGGAGGATTCAAATGAGCGAAATTTTAAGATTAGGGCGATTGGAGCTTCGGGTGTTGGATTTAGAAGAATCTGTAAAATATTACACAAATGTCATTGGGCTTGAAGTGACGGGACACGAGGAAAATCGAGTATATTTAAAAGCTTGGGACGAATATGACCATCACAGCATCATTTTGCAAAAATCCGATACAGCTGGAATGGATCATATGGCATTTAAGGTAAAAGATATTTACGAGCTGGAAAAATTAGAATATAAAATTGAGCAATTTGGCTGCAAACTTTCCCGAATTTCCAAAGGTACTAGATTAGCAGAAGGAGAAGCGGTTCGTTTTCAGCTTCCAACAGGCCATCATATGGAGCTGTATACGGAAATAGAACAAGTAGGGACAAAAACTGGGAATCTAAACCCAGATCCATGGCCGGATGGACTAAAAGGAATTGCTCCGCATCGATTGGATCACGCTCTTTTAACAGGCGATGATTTAAAAACAGCAACCCGCTTCTTTACGGAAGTGCTCGGTTTTAGACAAACCGAGAAAATCGTTACGGTAGATGGAGAAGATTTAGTCGGAAGCTTTATGTCAGTGACGAACAAAGGTCACGATCTTGCATTCGTGAAAGGACCGGATGCGAAATTTCATCATGCAGGATTTTATGTCGATAACTGGTATGAAGTATTAAAGGCAGCAGATATTTTAACCAAAAATAATGTTCAAGCAGAAGTGACGCCAACAAGACACGGCATTACACGAGGCCTTACCGTTTACTTTTTTGATCCATCCGGCAATAGAAATGAAGCATACACAAGCGGTTATATGAGCTATGCAGACTTTCCGACCATTACTTGGACGGAAGATAAAATTGGAACAGGTATTTTCTATCATCGAAGAGAACTCATTGAATCATTCTCTAAAGCACTAACATAAAAATACAAAGATCAAGAATATTCTTGTTAAAGGGGTTCGATTATCTCTTCTGATTCGGGAAACACGTAAGGAGATGTTTGCGGCCCCTTCGCTATTTATTTTGCATTCTTAAAAAAGAAATGTTTCAGATGGCTGTCCTAAAATCGCTTGAAGTCGATGTTTGGGGTCAGCTTCTTTTTATACGGACATGCGAATCCATAATTTACGGATTGTTCTTTTGATGCGGTTTCCATGCCCAATTTTAATTTCTTTAACAGTACGTTTCGCTTTGTTGCGATTTCATGCCCATTTTTTCTGGAAATTTCTTTAACAGCACGTTCCACTTTGTTAGGTCTATCCAAGGATCTGTTTTAATGTATGAAAAAATTTGTTATTTTTTCCTTTTGTTTCTTATTATGAAACAATGGAGTTGTATAAACAATAAATACCACTTACGATAGAGATACATATTATTTTCTAAAAATTGCGTCAATTAATCTCATGTCAGGAGTACGTGTTGGAAAATGATTCGAAAGCAGCGCCAGAGGGGAGGAATTGGTTTGCAAGAAGTGGCAAGTACCAGTGTCAAAACCGGAGACTATGAAACTTATTTTTACCGCACCGGCATCGGAAATAATGAAGCGATTCTTTTTATCCATGGGTCCGGTCCTGGAGCAACTGCTTGGTCTAATTGGCAATATGCGCTCCTTTTTTTCAAGGAAAAGGGATTTGATTGTATCGCGCCAGACTTAATCGGTTTTGGAATGTCGGAACATCCGTCTTCACCTCCGAAAGGCATCCGGTCATGGATGAGGTTATGGGTGGATCAGCTTAAATACCTTTTGGATGAATTGGAAGTGAAAAACGTTCATTTAGTGGGAAATTCTTTAGGCGGGGCTGTTGCTCTTCATTTATTGGCCGAGGCGCCTGATCGAATTGATCGCGTTGTGTTGATGGGCTCGGCGGGTGCTCCGTTTCGATTGACTCCAGAACTTGACCGCGTTTGGGGGTTTTATGAGGATCCATCCGCAGAGGCAATGGCGCAGATCATTCGCTGGTTTGCATATGATGAAAGCTTTATTAAAGACAATCTTGACAGCATTAGTAAAATGCGCTTTGAGGCGGCAATGAATCCTGCCGTGCGCCGTTCCTATGAAGCAATGTTTCCTCCGCTTCGCCAGCGGATAGTAGATGATCTTGTTTTGCCAAGCGCCACTTTGCGCCGCATACAACAACAAGTTTTACTCGTTCATGGGCTGAATGATCCGATCGTTCCTGTTGAGACAAGTTATTATTTTGCCAAACATCTTCCGCGGGTAAAAATGATGATTTACGGACAATGCAGCCATTGGACGCAAGTGGAATATCGAGACAGCTTTCATTCTTTGCTTTTGCATTTTTTTCACAATGAAATATAAGAATATTTTTATGTTTTTATCAAAAACAAGGTTATGATTCTTTTTTTTCAAAGCCAGACAGCATTGCGAATATGCCTAGTACAACACAACAGTTACGATTGTTGTACATTTCAATCATTGACGCTTTATCTAGAAAGACAGCCTGCACTAAAAGAGATTTGAGATTTTTTGCAGCCGGCATCGCATTTTCTCACTTTAGCGGCTGTCTTCCCGCATCATGTTAAAAGAACGATTTACGAAAAATGTTGGGTCAGATGTATGCTTCATCTTTATAGTTTTTTAAAGGAATGGTGCCATTATTTCGACGGTTGCAGTGCTAGTGTGTCAGTGCCATTATTTGAACGATAACAAACTTTCTCGTGACCAAGAATCAGTGCAATGGTAGAAATCGTTCTAAGCGGGAGTTAGCCGATGCAATAGCAAAACGTTTTCTCCATAAGCCTGAACTTCTTTCGTTCGGTTGAAGCCTTTTTATCTTTGGAAAGGAGAGTCAAAACGTATGCCTTTCATTCAAGTTCACATATTAGAAGGTCGTTCTCCGGAAAAAAAGGAGACACTTATCTATGAATTAACGGAGACGGTGTGCAAAGTATTGGATGCGCCGAAAGAAAATGTCCGCATCATGATTCAAGAAATGCCTCTAGAACATTGGGGAATTGCTGGAGAATCTGTGAAAAAACGAAGAGAGCATGAAAAAGAGGGATGACATCGGCAGATACAAAAGTAGAAAGTTAATTGTTTATGAATGGGGAACATGTTGCGTGATTAAGAACTCCGTTCGACGCTTTCAAGAACTGCGGCATTGGTCGTGAAGAAGAAAACATACCTTAAGCAAAAATATTTATTATGCTTATAGGTGTCGGATAGCCATGATGTTATGTTCATCAACGATGCGATCAATGCTATGGCATTTTTGTTTCTTTTCGCCAGCGCTAGTAAAAGCAGGTGCAAAATGGCGCATAACGTTATGCTGTAGAGCATGCTTGAATAATAGAAAAAATGATCATGTTGGGAGGGAGATAATAATGGTATATCAAATTCATATAGGCGGAGAAATTTTTTCTTGCGGAGAGAGCGTTGATTTATTAAAAGCTGCGAGATCTCATCAAGTAAAAATTCCTTATGGATGTGCAAATGGAGGTTGCGGAATGTGCAAACTCAAAATCCAAAAGGGAGAATACAAAATTGGATTGTGTTCGAAAGGAGCTCTTTCGGATGAGGAGCGGCAACAAGGTTATGTATTGGCTTGCAAAACGTATCCGCTCAGCCACTTGATTGGTGATCTTGTTGAATAAAGCTAAGGTGGTAACATATGAACAAAAAAAGATCGGCATTAGATCAGCTGAATTTAAATTTTGATAACGGTTACATTTATATGGGGAAATCCCGCTCGATGATTGTGGCGACAAATGCGCTCGGATTATTGCGCAGAGATTTAATTCGCGACATGGGATTTGAACGGATGAAAGGTTTTTTGTTTCGGTATGGATGGAATCTAGGTAGACAAGACGCGAAAGAATTGATGAATCATGCAAACTGTACAGTAGAGGAGTACATTCAAGATGGCCCAAAGCTGCATACGATGAAAGGTCATGTGAAAGCGAGATGTACTTTTTTAGAAGTCAGAAGGGAAAATGGAAAATATCAAGTCAGAATGGAAGGATATTGGTGTCATTCCTATGAAGCAGAAGAACATGTGCGCCATTTTGAGACATCATCCATCCCAGTTTGCTTTACCCTTTCTGGTTATGCCAGCGGCTTCGTTTCAGAAATTGTCGGAGAAAAGACGATTTTCAAAGAAATTGCTTGTCAAGGTATGGGAAAAGAAGAATGCCATTGGATCGGCCAAACGGTGGATCGATGGGGAGAAGAAGCGGAACAAGAGCTGTGCTATCTTGAAGAGTCCCCAATCGTAGAAGAGCTGGCGGCAACATACGAAAAACTTTTAGAAGAACGGAATAATTTAAAATTTGTGACGGATGTTCATAAGAAGCTCACTGAGGAAATCATTAAAGGAAACAATTTAGACTCCGTAGTTCGTCAAGTGTTTCAATCGACGAATATCCCAGTTTTAATTGAGAACCTGCACCTTCATCCGATGGCCTATGCTGGGATTGCTTCCAGTGAATTAGAAAAATATAAAAACGAACTTATTGACTATGTAGGAAAAAATCCTTTTTGCCAGCCTCAAGCCATCGTCACATCAACACAACTTCTTCATTTGCACCATCATGATCGCCTGATGACACCAATATTTTTGCAAAACAAAGTTGTAGGATATTGTTCGTTTGTTTATCGCGATTTGCATCAATATAACGCCTCAATTTCTCCTATGATTTTAGAGCGGCTGGCCTCTGTCAGCTCGGTATGCTTGCTCAATGAAAAAGCAAAGCTAGAATCGTATGAACGGATTAAAGGATTTTTTTTAGAGGAAATCATTAATGCGGGACAACAAAGCAATGATCACGACTTAATCATGAAAGCTAGTTTAATAGGAGTGGATTTATCCAAGCCTTTTTATATTTGTGTGCTGGATTGCCGGTTTCAAGAAGATGATTTATCGAAAGAGCTGGAAATGCAAAAAGAAGTTTTAAGTTTTCTTTCCGCTTACGACAAAGATCAAAAACAAAACATGTTGATTGGCCAGCGTGCAAAACATCTTATTTTGCTGGTAACAGAAGATCAAGTTGCCAAAACAGGTATACAAACATGGCTGTCAAAAATCGTTGATTTACTATCTTCACAATTCTCTACTATTAAATTTTACGGGGGAATCAGCTCCAAAGTAAACAATGTGTCAAATGCCGGGGAAGCATATAAAGAAGCACTTACAGCGGTCAGGGTATCATCGAAGCACCAACAAATCATTTCGTTTGAATCGTTAGGGGTTGTTGGTGTGCTGATTAATGAAAAGAATGAACAAGAGGTAAAAAAAATGGCCAAAGCTTGCCTTGGAAACTTAAAACTGGATGATCCAAAAAATATCGAGTTCCTGCGAACATTGTACATCTTTCTAGTCAATGGCGGTAACTTGGAACAGACAGCGGCAGATTTGGCGTTATCCATCAGCGGATTGCGTTACAGGGTGAACAAAATCGAAAGCATTATTCAGCAGGAACTGCGAAATCCTTTGATTCATCATCAACTTCTTTTATCGATCCAGTCATTAATGATGATTGGAGAGATCGATATCGGCATTAAATAATGAAGGCACTAAAGGTACGGACATTTTCCTGCATGGGAATGGCACCGGTTGTGATTTGTATTCATAATAAAAGTTTCATATGGAAATTCTAAAATTTGCAGGAATCAAGTTAATTTTGAGTTAAATTCCATTTGGTATCCCCTACTCAGGTAGACAAAAAAACAGATGCATTTCATATGATGTGTAAAGAGTCTGCCTGGGATGGGGGTTTTTAATGGCAAAGAAAAAACAAAACCTCAAATCAGGAACCTTTCATTTGAAGGAAAAGATTAAAGACACTTATATGAAGCACACCCCGAAACGATCGAACAGGTTCTCATTTTTTAGCCTTAGCCGCTTTAAAAAAATGCCTGTCCTGCGATCGAATCATTGTCCCGGCATAGTATTCCCTATTTTCATTGTTTTACTTGACAGAATATATGCACGACTAGATCTTTGTTAAATGAAAAATAAATAAAGAAAACTGGCGATTTGCCAGTTTAAAGTTCCGGCTCCATCTCTGAAAGACAAGGCGCATATAAGATGTTTTTACAATTTAATCAATTCGGCAGTAGGAAGCGGGGCAATTTTCACAATTGATTTCATCTTTTAAATATTGAAGATCGTGAATGGTGATTTTTTTATTTTGAAAAGAAATTACGCCTTTTTTCCGCAAATTGCTCAACATTCGATTGATGCTTTCTCTAGTTGCTCCGCAAAAATTCGCAAGCTCCTGATTGGTCATGTCGATATTGATGAGAATGCCATTTTCAGTTTCTACTCCATAGGTGTTCGCCATTCGTATGAGTGTGGAGTATAAGGCACCTTTCTTCCCGTTTAAAATCAAATCGCGGAATTTTGTTTGAGTAATTTGATATTGCTCGCTCATCCATTTTAGGAACGAAAGGCTAAGATTCGGATTTTCAAACAGTTTGCATTCTAATCGTTCTTTTTTTATGAAATAAATAGAACTGTTTTCCAAAACTTTTGCGTTAAATATGTGCTTCGGGTCATTTGAAAAAATAGAAAATTCACCAATAAGGTCGCCTTTTTTGCAGATCTTTAGCGACAATTCTCTTCCATCTGAAGTTGTTTTGCTTATTTGCACCAAGCCGGATTGGATGCAATATAATTCATGAACCTCCATGCCTTCTTGAAAAAGATACGTCCCTTCCCTCACGTTTATGATTCCGTCGAAATATTCATGCAAAGCACTCAATGGATCGGTTAAGAATGGATCCGCCACTTGTTTGACCATTATAAAACCTCCTTTCAAGAAGGAAACCATCTATATACCAATATTTTACCAGAACCTAGGAATCTTGATTGTGAAAAAATGGTGAATTGTGATGTAAAGCACATTTTTTTATGAATAAAAATTAGGTGATTACAAAAAAATAAAATGAATTTAAATGATAAGGAGGGAAAAAGAGTGCCGCAACGCATTCAATCGTATGTAAATCAAGCGCAGCAAGCATTGCAGCAGATTCAACAAATTGCCAAAGTACTGAAACAGCAAGAACAGCAAAACGCTAATCAAGCATTTAGCTCAAATCAATTTACAGCACAACAGACACAAGCATTTGGACAAAAGGAACAAAATGCGGTGCAAAATTTGCAGCAAATTGAAAATTTGGCTCAGTCGCTTCATAGTCAAGCACAGCAGCTGCAAAATTATCAACCGAAAAACCAGTATCAAGCAGTATACCAAGCTCAACAACCGCAAAATCAATATCAAAGTCAAGCATCAGGCTTCAGCTTCAATCCGTTAAGCGGACAAGCGAGCCAAACAAACGTTAATGAAGTGCGCCAGCAAAATCAGCAATCAGCGCAGCAAATACCGAACCAATATCAAACGCAGCAATCATCCGGCTTCAGCTTTAATCCGTTAAGCGGACAAGCGAGCCAAACGAACGTCAATGAAGTGCGCCAGCAAAACCAGCAATCAGCACAGCAAATACCGAATCAGTATCAAACGCAGCAATCATCCGGCTTCAGCTTCAATCCGTTAAGCGGACAAGCGAGCCAAACGAACGTCAATGAAGTGCGCCAGCAAAACCAGCAATCAGCACAGCAAACCCAAGCTCCGTTTTAAAAAAACGCGGCAAGCAGGAGCAAATTAGAGCTAGACAACATGCGGACAAAATGATAACCAAAGAGTTAATAACCTGTAAAAGACCGTAGAATGTATTTCTGCGGTCTTTTCATCATGTTAAGGGAAGTTTTTCAAAATATTTGTAAGAAATTCAAAAAATGTGAAACTTCATTCTTATCAATCTCGTAAAATAAATTGAAAATAATCATTATAATGGAGGAGATGACTTTAATGAGTGAGCAACTGAACATTCAGCATTCAAATGAAAAAGTGGATAAACCGTCGTTGTTAGGGATTGTGACAAGTCCGATTGAGACGCTTGAGCGGATCAAACAACAGCCAAAAGTATTGCTTCCATTAATTATTGTCATTATTATTTCATCTTTGGCAGCTTACCTTTCAGTGTTATCAGTCGACTATAGCATCGTGGAAGAGGAATTAGGTGCAGAAGGAGCAGCTTACGTCGGCGCATTTACAACAGTCGGTGCACTTGTGTCTGGTATCATTGGCGGACTTATTACACTATTGATTTCGGCACTCATTCTTTTTGCCATTGTAAAAATTGCCGGAAAACAAATTCGTTTTAAACAAATGTTTTCAATGACCGTTTTTATTTCTCTTGTTACTTCAATAGGAACACTGTTAAATGCGATTATTTTATATTTTGTCGGTGGAGGAGACATCACTAATCAAGTATTTACTAGTTTAAACAGTATTGTAGGAGCTGAAGGGGCGCTTGGATCATTTTTGTCATCTATCGAAATTTTTGGAATTTGGGGAACAATATTGACCGCTTTTGGGCTTCATCATGTAGGTCAACTGTCAAAAGGTGCATCTTGGACTATTTCAATCGTTTTATTCATTCTTGGCAGTCTGCTATTGACATTATCTGGAGCAACACAATCATTAGTGGGGGCATAGTTATAGTATGAGAAAGAAAGTTTTGATCGGTGTAGGAGTAGCAGTTATCATCGCTTTATTTGTTGGGATCAGTATTTTTCGTGCTGCATCGAAGGAAAATCCGACTGTAGAAACAGTCAAATTGGAGCAAAAAGAAATTACCGGGAATGTTATGATTCCCGGTACTCTTCAATTAATGAATGAACAAAAAATTTATTATGATGCTGAAAGAGGAAAGATCAAAAAAATCCTTGTCAAAGAAGGGGACAAAATAAAAAAAGGAGCACCTCTCGTCATTTATGAAAACGAACAATTAGAGCTTGAAAAGGAACAGGCCAAGCTTTCGATTGAACAAAGCTATATCAAACTAGATCAAATCAATAAGCAGTTGGATGATCTGAAGAAAAAAGAAGAAGAATTGAAAAAACAAGTCGGTAAAGAAGAAGCAGAAAAGCAAATAGAAAATGAAAAAAATCAACTGCAAATGGATAAGAAAATGACGAATCTTGAGCTTAAACAACAGAAGATTCAACTGGAAACAGTAGAAAAGAAGATTTTAGAACTTGAAGTGAAAAGCGAAGTTGATGGAATTGTGATTACCGTAGATGAAGACGCAGCAGTAGCAATGGGCGAAAATGTGAAGCCGCTCATACATATTGGCAGTTTGAACAAAATGAAAGTGGAAGGGGTCATTTCTGAATACGATTCTTTAAAAATTAAAGAAGGTCAGCCTGTAGTTTTAAAATCTGATGTGGTGCCTGATGCAAAATGGAAAGGAAAAGTATTGAAAATTGGCATTTTACCTCAACAAGGCAGTGAGATGGCGGCGGAAACAGGAAACGAGGCTGTCCAGTATCCAGTGGAAGTTCTTGTCCAAGATCAGAACATCCCGGTGAAGCCTGGCTTTAAATTGATTATGGAAATTGAAACGGAAAGAAAAAAAGCGAATGTTATTCCTCTTACCGCTGTTCAACAAGATGATGATCAACAATATGTTTATGTAGTGAAAAACGGAAAAATAACAAGAAAAGAAATTAAAACCGGTACTTCAACCGATGAATATATTGAGGTGACGAGCGGTTTAACAAAAGATGATGAAATTGTTCGTGAACCATCTGATGAAATCAAAGCAGGCGTGGAAGTGACAATCAAATGATCAAGCTGGAAGATGTGACGAAATCTTATAGAAACGGTAAAGAAACAATGGATGTGCTCAAAAAAATCAATTTAGAAATCCGGCAGGGGGATTTTGTGGCCATTATGGGGCCGTCCGGTTCCGGTAAATCAACTCTCATGAATATTATTGGCTGTTTGGATCGCCCGACATCAGGTGCTTACTATTTTGAAGGGAAGGATATATCGTCCCTTGATGATCAAGAATTGGCCAAAATACGCAACAAGAAAATCGGTTTTGTTTTTCAGCAGTTTCATCTTCTGCCGCGGTTGAGCGCCTTAAAAAATGTAGAGCTGCCAATGATTTACGCCGGCATTGGAAAAAAACAGCGGGATGAACTCGCTAAGCAGGCTTTAATAAAGGTTGGACTCGGCGATAGAATTCAGCATATGCCAAACGAATTATCGGGAGGCCAAAAACAACGGGTGGCAATAGCTCGAGCCATTGTGAATAATCCAAAGCTCATTTTGGCAGATGAACCGACTGGTGCATTGGATACGAAAACAAGCGAAGCAATTATGGAACAATTTACAATGCTAAATAAAGAAGGGACAACCATCATTGTCGTAACGCATGAACATGAAGTGGCTCAATTTGCTAAGCGTACGATTGTAGTAAGAGATGGAGAAATTTTACAAGAAGATTTGGGACGGGGGAGCACATTATGAATTTGATGGAAAATTTTCGGATGGCGTTTTCCTCCATTCTTGCCCATAAGCTCCGTTCAATTCTGACAATGCTAGGAATAATTATCGGTGTCGGATCTGTTATTTTAGTTGTAGCAATCGGCCAAGGGGGCGAACAAGCCTTAAAAGCCCAAATTGCAGGCAGCAGCAATACGATAGAAGTGTATTATCAACCAAGTGAAGAAGAGTTGAAAGCAAATCCGAACGCAATGTTAGTGGATCCGTTTACCCAAGAAGATGTTGAAGCGTTGAAAGAGATCCCTGAAGTTAAACAGGTTGTTGCTTCCACGACAAGTTCTTATCAAATAAGGTATAAAGAAGAAACAATCGATGCCACGGTCTATGGGATCAATGCTGCATATATGGATGTCAATCAATTAAACATTCATAAAGGCCGACTGTTTACGGAAGCGGATTTTTTAGGCGGCAGACGTGTTGCGATTATTAGCGACCAACTAGCAAAAGATTTATTTAAAAGTCAAAATCCGATTGGCGAGGTCGTTTGGGTATCGAATCAGCCGTTCGAAATTATCGGCATACTTGAAAAACCGACAGGAATTTTTGCCTTTGGCATGTCGGAAATTTACACTCCATGGACGGCTTATCGAAATGCTTTCGGTCAAACGAATTATACGCAAGTAACGCTTGAAGCAGTTAGTGCAGACGAAATCAAAGCTGCAGGGGAAAAAGCTGAACAATTGCTAAACGACATGCATCAAACAGAAGATTCGTATCAAGTGGTGAATTTTGAAGAAATTGCAGAATCCATCGGCCAAATTACCCGTATTATGACCATGATTATCGGAAGCATAGCCGGAATTTCCCTCGTAGTTGGCGGCATCGGTGTCATGAACATCATGCTCGTCTCCGTCACCGAGAGAACGAGAGAAATCGGCATCCGCAAAGCTCTTGGTGCAACAAGGAGACAAATTTTGCTGCAATTTTTAATTGAATCGATGACATTAACATTAATTGGGGGAACTTTAGGGATTTTATTAGGTGCAGGAATTGCATCCATCATTTCCATTTTTGCCGGTTGGCCATCATTAGTATCATGGCAGGTTGTCGTCGGCGGACTTTTATTCTCAATGTTTATTGGGATTCTCTTTGGACTATTGCCGGCAAACAAGGCGGCAAGATTGGATCCAATCGAATCGTTAAGATATGAGTGATACAGAAAGCTGCTGGCTCTGCCTTCCATAGGCGAGAAAAATTCATGCTAATACAATCTGTTTTTTAAACAAAACAAAAAAGGTGTCCAACTTTATTGGACACCTATTCTTTTGAAAACATAGATACTCGATGGTGCCATCGGATACTGAAAATCAATCCGATCGCCATCATGCTGCCAATAAGGGAGCTTCCTCCATAGCTGATAAAAGGAAGCGGTATACCTGTGATCGGCAGAAGGCCAATCGTCATGCCGACATTTTGAAATACATGGAAGACAAACAAGCTGATGACGCCAGTACAAAGATAGCTGTTAAACGGTTCAGTTGTTTCAATTGACACTTTAATGATGTGATAGATTAATAAGAAAAATAAACTAATGACAATACTAGTGCCGATAAATCCAAATTGCTCCCCAATCACACTGAATATAAAGTCGGTGTGGTTTTCAGGGATATATACTTGTCCATGCCCAACCCCTTTTCCGAAAATTTGGCCAGATCCGATAGCTTTTAGAGAATTGAGCAAATGATAGCCTTCATCGCTTTTATATCCTTCGGGATTTAACCATGCATAAATCCGGCCGAACTGATATTGCTTGACACCTAAATATTTGGCAAGAACTTCAGGCATTCGCAATACAAGATAAAAAATTGTTGCAGCAAAGAGGGTTACGATGAGGAACCCTAATGTAAGAATCCGCCAAGATATGCCTGAAACAAGAATAAGGCCGGCTAAAATGGCAAACATGACAAGCGCAGTCCCAAAGTCAGGCTGCAGTATAACGAACAATACCGGTACTGCTGTCGTCACACCCATTTTACATAACAAAATGAGATCGGTTTGAATAGTTCGATGCAAATACTTTTGATGATGCTTGCAAATAATATGGCTCAACGCAATGATTAAGAAAACTTTCATGATTTCTGAAGGCTGAAACGAAAAACCGGGAAGAGTAAACCATGCTTTGGCGCCATTTCTTTCTTCTGCGATTTTTTCGGGAGCAATCATTAGCAAAAATAGAAGAAAAATTCCAAAACCGTATAAATACCATGTCATTTTTTGAATTTGTTCTGAATCGAACATCATGACAACACCGGCAATAAGACAGCCGGCTGCATAGAAGGCAATTTGCCTAAAAATAAAATCCACAGCATATTGTCCTGAAGTCGTTTGCGCTCCGTAAATGGCCACGCAGCTCGCGCAAAATAGTAGAAATATAATAAATGCTAATTGATAATCAAACCGCGATTGCGCCTTTTTGTTAGAATCCATGAAGCCCACCAACTTTATGAAAATGATTTTTTTAGGAGAGTAGAATTTCCTTATGTTAGACGAATGGTAAAAGCGAAAGGTTTCAAGCGCAAGTACGTTTATTATAGTAGCACACTTTCATTTGTTTGCACACATTTTATTCATCTATTTAAGATACCTTTGCTTCATTATTTCGTCTAATCCATAAACTGTCATTAACTGGAGATGATAAAAATGAAGAAAGTCTTGATTGGTTTGTTGCTGCTCTTCTTGGCCGCCTGCAGCAATTCAGAACAAAAATCATCCGTAGAAAGTGCTAAAATGGATCAGACCATGATAGAGAAAAAAATTGAAAAAAAAGGAGAAATGGAAACAGTTGAAGCGAAATCAGCTGCCAGCACATACTCAAACGAACGAAAAGTTATGTACACTGCGAATATAACGGCAGAAGTGGTAAGCTATGATGAAACGATTGCAAACTTAACAAAGAAGGCCGAAAGCAGAGGGGGCTATATCATTCAATCAAATGCAGTGGAACAGGATGGAAAGATCGAGGCATATGTAACGTTCCGCATTCCTCAAAATGAACTTCAACGATTTTTAGAGGAAGTGAAAAAGGCAAGCGAATCAGTCAAATCGGAGCAAATGACTGGTGAAGATCAAACAGAAGAATATGTCGATTTAAACTCTCGATTGAAATCGAAGCAAGCGGTTGAAGCTCGGCTTCTTAAATTTATGGAATCGGCTGAGAAAACAGAAGACTTGTTGAAAATTTCGGAAGATTTGGCAGCTGTCCAAGAAGAAATCGAACAATTAAAGGGCAGAATAAAATATATTGAAAATAGAACAGACTATGCAACAGTTGAACTGCAATTAACAGAAATAAAATCTCATGAAAATTTTTCAAAGGATTTTAATACGTGGGAAAAAACGAAAGAACAATTTTTGACAAGCATTCATTGGATTGTTCAGGCGGCATCTTGGATTGTTGTGCTCGTTGTAGGGAATTTACCAATTGTTTTATTGGCGCTTATTATATTTTTCTTCGTCTATCGAACATTTAAAAAGAAACAGGAGAAAACTGAGTAATCTTTTTTACTTGTGGATCGAGCTGTTAAAATGATGAAGACCGCACAATTTATTAATGAAATTGTGCGGTCTTTTTCAATTTGAATTTTTTAACTCTGACTTCAAAGAAGCTTGCGAGCCAAGGCATGTTTTTTAGGGGTATCTTTAATTCGTTTTTTCGCATAATAGAAGCCCTCATTATTGTTTTAGAAACGTTGATATATTGAGGATTTCGCTTTCCGGAAAGCCCTGGAAATACCGATTGCAGCGCTTTTGCTTTCATCATCGTTAGTTTATTATGGGCAGTTTCGGACTTCACGTACTAAAAATGTGAAGTCGCTTTGTTATGAATTCGCTCTGTTTATTCTGCATTTAATTAACTAAGTAGTATAAAATATATCCGCAAATGATCGATAAAAAAAGATGCTGAAGAAACCGCTGCAAACGATGTTCAAAAAATGTTTTTATTTGTAGAGCCGGCTTAGTTTTTTCTGCGTTCACCATGTTCACCTCTCATTTGTACAAATATATGCGAATTAGAAGGTTAAAATGAATAAACACCTTCAAATGATTGGAATGAGATTATTCAGCTTGACGATTTTGTTTTTTGGGAGAAGGATGATAGGAAGAATTCAGTTATGTAGGAGGACAAATAGATTAATAAACGTAGAATTATAGCAGACAAAAGAAGCTGTAAAAAGAATGAGTTTGGACGGCTTTAAAACATGTAAAAAAATTGATCTTACTGCCTTAAGAAAAGATATGTGCGGGAAAGTAATGATGTTGATTCGGACATTCATCTTCTAAACAAATGAAGTAGGGGGCAGAGAGTAAATAAACTGGAGCGAAAAAAATTTCGCTCCTGACGTTTCCCCTCATTGTATCTACTAAATTTTTGTAAAAAGCAGCTTTCCACCAAGAACTGCAAATAAAATAGATTTGCCGTAATGAATAGCAGAAACTGTTTTTTTAGATTGAAACAGAATTTTTATTTTGCCGGCTAATGCTGAAAATAAGGAAAACAATACCAATGCTTGTACAATGAAAATAAGACCTAGTACAAACATGTCGAGCTGAACATGGCCGCTGTTTGTTGATACAAACTGCGGCAAGAAAGCTAAAAAGAACAATGACACCTTCGGATTTAACAGGTTCATCAAGATGCCTCTTTTATATAAAGAAAAGAGTGAAAGACTTTTTACATTTGCTATTTTACCGGAAACTGCTGATTTCCCTTCCTTATAAGATTCCCATGCTAAATATAACAGATAGATCGCACCGACAGATTTAATAGCTGTAAAAATAACAGTAGATTGATAGAGTATGGCTGACAGTCCGAGAGATGCGATTAAAGTATGTCCGATAAGTCCGGTACAAAGTCCGAGAGAAGTGATGAACCCCGCTCGAAAGCCGTAAGACATGCTTTGTGCAATAACAAATAAATTATCGGGTCCTGGTGCAACGGTTAATAAAATAGAAGCTGCAAGAAAACTTAAAATGATGGACAATTCCATTTTTTACGTTCTCCTTTTCGCGTAGTAGATCATTATAAAGTTTGGCTGTTTTTTTCTTTGAATAAGAATGAAAAGGGCAAAGTCAAATGACCGCCCATTAGCATGATAAAGTACGATTCGATTCAAAGAAGACAAATACTATGATGATGTTGATGCAGCAAATAAGCAAAACGACAAATATAGAACTTTTACTGACTTGCCTGAAACAAACGTCAAGGATGTACGGTACAGTTTCAGATAAGTGTTGTGCAATATTTAAGCAAGGCTTTCATGAGAAACGATCAGCCGGCCCTTTTTTAAAACGCCCAATTTCCTTTTCGGAAGATTGGTTCACGTGTGCCGTCCGGAAGAATGCCGTCGATGTCCATTTCTGCACTTCCGATCATAAAATCAACATGTGTAATGCTTGTGTTGAGACCATGCTGTTTCAATTCATCCTCTGTCATCGTTTTTCCGCCTTCTAAGCAAAACGCATAGGCACTGCCGATCGCTAAATGGTTTGAAGCATTTTCGTCAAACAACGTGTTATAAAATAAAAGATTTGACTTTGAGATCGGTGAGTTATGAGGTACTAAAGCAATTTCACCTAAATAATGAGAGCCTTCATCTGTTTCGACTAATTGCTTCAAAATTTCTTCGCCTTTTTCGGCTGTTACATTTGTAATGCGTCCTCGTTCAAATGTGATGACAAAATTTTCGATTAATTTTCCGCCGTAGCTTAACGGTTTTGTGCTAGTCACATAACCATTTACCCCATCTTTTTTCGGAGCTGTGAACACTTCTTCTGTAGGCATGTTTGCCATGAAAGAAACGCCTTTTTCATTAACGCTTCCTGCTCCCACCCATAGGTGCTTTTCAGGCAGTTCAATAGTTAAATCCGTTCCAGGAGCTTGATAATGGAGCTTTCTATATTTTTTCGCATTTAAATAATCGACTTTTTGATGAAGGTTTTCATTATGTTTTTTCCATGCAGAAACCGGATCTTCCTCATTAATACGTGTTGCTTGAAAAATAGCATTCCATAATTTTTCAACTCGAAGCGATTTTTCTTCATTTGGAAAAACTTTCTCCGCCCATTCTTCGCTTGCGGCAGCGATAACCGTCCAGCTGACTTTATCCGATTGTATGTATCTGCGAAACGTATTTAAAGCCGTTCCAGACGCTTTCTGGAAATTAGCGATTCTCTCAGGCTGAATGCCTTTTAATAAATCAGGGCTTTGGGACACAATAGAAATAAAAGCTGCATTTCTTTCTGCTAGGGCAGTTCTTTCGAGAGACTTCCATTCAGGATATTCTAAAAACACGTCATCAGGAGCCTTTTCATATTTTAATCTTGTTAAAACATCATCTTGCCAGTCGATATGAATATTCCTTGCACCAACCTCATAAGCTTTTTCCGCAATAAATCGGACGAGTTCTTTTGCATCTATGCTTGCAGAAATGAACAATTCTTGTCCTTTTTGAACATTGACTCCGACCTTGACGGCAAGTTCTGCATATTTTTCAAGCTGCTGTTTGAAAGTTGTCATCATCATTCTCCTTTATTTCCTACATATTTTTTTCTGTATTTTACCAAAAAAATTAAAATAAAACCAATTGGATTGCTTAACGAAAATGAATAATAGAGCTACAATAGAGATAGAAAAGAAAGAAAAAGAAACAGGTGTGTGAAGAATATGAATTTTTTAGATGAAATGGTTATTGTCAACAAATCGCATCGAGAATTAAGAGAAAAAGCCGAAAAACTTGCGGAGAAGTTCGCGGAGCGAGCCGCGAAAAATGATCAGGAATCTTCGTTTCCATTTGAAAACTTTTCAGATTTAAAAACGGAAGGATTTCTGAAATTAACTGTGCCAAAAAAATATGGAGGAAATGAAATTTCTTTATATGAATTTCTGCTTGTTCAAGAAAAAATTGCAGAAGGAGATGGAGCGACAGGTTTATCGTTAGGGTGGCATAATGGAATCGTAATGGATTTATCCGAATCAAAAAAATGGGATGAACGCACGTTTGAGCGCATTTGCGAAGAAATTGTCGCTGAAGGAAAATTAATCAATAGCTGTGCATCAGAACCGGCTGCCGGAAGTCCTGCAAGAGGCGGAAAACCAAAAACAACGGCAAGAAAAGAAGGAAGCAGCTGGATTATTAATGGCCATAAATCGTTCACATCACTGGCCCCTATTCTAGATTATTTTATTGTAACCGCAACAATTGAAGAAACAGGTGAGGTTGGCGAATATTTAGTCCCAAAAGGAGCAGAGGGGCTTTCCATAAAAGAAACATGGGATACAATCGGCATGCGCGCGACAAGAAGCGACGATTTATTACTGCACAACGTGAAGGTCGAAAAAGACGCTCTCGTTTCGATCAGACAAGCTACATTCAGTCCTTCCACTCCGAAAGGATGGCTTTTGCATATTCCTGCCTGCTACCTCGGGATCGCTATCGCCGCAAGAAACTTTGCTGTCAAATATGCAAAAGAGTATCAACCTGCCAGTCTTTCTCATCCAATTTCAGAACTTTCGGAAGTGCGGCGAAAAACAGCTGAAATGGATCTGGAGCTTACAAGCGCACGGCATTTTATGTACAGTGTGGCGAAAAAATGGGATGAACAGCCGCATTTACACGAACAAATGGGGCATGAGCTGGCTGCCGTAAAATATGTTGCCACAAACAGTGCGATCAAAGTCGTTGACCTAGCCATGCGAATTGCAGGCGGACAAAGCTTAAGAAAAGAATACCCATTGGAGCGCTACTATCGGGATGTCAGATGCGGTCTTCATAATCCTCCAGCAGATGATATAACGTTAAAAATTTTCGGTGACCGTGCTTTTCAAGAATAAAAGAACACAAAAGGCGTTTTCTCAGGCTGAAAAGTTGATGGACAGCCGAAAAACGCCTTTTATTATTTCTGTGTTCATTCGTTCCTTAGTACAAATAAAAGCTTTCATTTATTACATTTGAACAAAAAATTGTTCATTGGTTTTAACTTCATTCAATCTTTTGTTTCACATCAATTGAAAAGTAGCTGCTGTCTTGTAAAAATGTTAAGATGTCCATTCTTTCAGCTTTTGATCGGAAGGTAAAAGCATGGAGAGCATGCCGATAAATGGAAGAAAGCCGCACGCGATCATAACTGGCTTTAAGCCGAATAAGTCCGCGAGAGCACCGAGCACGACTGATCCTAAAGCGCCTAAACCGAAGGCAAGACCGACCATTAAGCCTGATGCAGTTCCGATTTTTCCAGGCATTAGCTCTTGTGCGTATACGACAACTACAGAAAAACTTGACAAAATAATAAAGCCGTTAATGAGCATTATTGGAATTGCCCAAAATTCATTCACATAAGGCAAAATGACCGCCAGCGGAGCTGATCCGAGCATTGAGAAAGCAATGATATTCCGTCTTCCGAAACGATCTGAAAGCGGCCCTCCTAAAAATGTTCCGATTGCACCTGCTGCTAAAAATATAAAAATATATAGCTGTGTTTTGCTGATGGAAAGTCCATGTTCATGAATTAAATAAAAAGGGTAAAAATTAGTGATTGCTGCATGATACCATGAACGAGCAAAAACTAAGAAGATAAGCAGCATAAGTCCAATTTTCACTTGCTTTTTTCGAGCGGCAGGAACTTGCACAACGGCTTTTTTTGCGCTTGTTTTTTTTCGGCTGTCGAGCTTTTCCTTATACCAATTTGCAATGTATAGAAGGACGATGACGGCCATGCCGGCAATTAAAGTAAACCAAATCGCGCCAAATTGTCCCATAGGGACGAAAATAAGAGCTGTCATAATGGGAGCAAGAGATTGTCCGGCATTACCTCCAACTTGAAAAATGGATTGGGCGAGCCCTTTTCGTTCTCCCGCTGCTAAATGTACCACTCTTGAACCTTCCGGATGGAAAACGGCTGAACCGATTCCGACGAAAAATACCGAAACTAAAACAATCCAATAATTAGGTGCAAAAGCAAGTCCCAACATGCCGAAAAACGTACACGTAAGCCCGATGGGCAGCAAATAAGGCATCGGCTTTTTATCTGTATAAAACCCGACAGCAGGCTGAAGCAAAGATGCCGTTAGCTGAAGGCTGAATGTAATGAATCCAAGCTGCATATATGTAAGATTCATTGATTTTTCCAATATAGGGAAAACTGCTGGAATAACAGCTTGAATCGAATCGTTTAGAAGATGAACAAATCCGATAATAAATAATATTCTGTATAATGTAATTTGACCCATATTCTGTTTTTGAACAGCTGCTTCCATTTTGGTTTCTCCTCTCATATTTATTCGTATGTCTAAATATTTTACTTGATTTTACAAAAATATGAAATAAAAAAGTTTAACAGTTTACAGTAGTTTTATTATGTCAACTTAGTATATATAAAGGTCTGTCTAGAAAGTCAAATTTCCATTGAAAACAAAAAACTCATAAACATCGATATAGCAACGTTTTCTAAAGCATGAAAGGGGGCATCCATAAGCCAAAAAAGACTCATTGGACAGCCCCCTAAAAGCGTGCAAATAGTATTTAATTTAAAGCTTCAGATAACGTTTCAAGATTGCGTTTCATAATGCTGAAGTAGTCTTCGTTATTTTTTAAATCTGTTTCCGAAACACTTTCTAAATTATGTAGCGTTAATGATTTGGCACCAATTTCTTGTTGGATGATTTTTGCTACTTTTTCAGATACATTTTGTTCAAAGATCACATGTTTTAAATGATGTTTTTTCGATAGTTCAATGATTTTGACAAGCTGCTTTTGACTAGGCTCATCCGTTGGAGATAATCCCGATATTGGAATTTGTTCAATATCGTAGCGGTCTTCCCAATAACCATAAGCAGCATGAGAGACAAGAATATATTTTGTTTTCGATTTTTTAATTGTTTCTTGAAATGATTGATCCAGTTCTTCAAGATCTTGTTTAAGTTGAGCGAAATTTTGTTCAAAATATTCTTTTTGATCAGGAGCCGCTTCCGTTAAAGCGTTCTTGATGTTTTCCGCAAGAGTAATGGCCCTAATTGGATCAAGCCATACATGAGGGTCAACATCTCCATGTGCATGATCGTGTTCCTCTTCGTTTTGGTTCCCATGTTCTTCTTCATGATCTGAATCTTCTTCATGATGTGAATGCTCTTCTTCTCCGCTTTCATGGTCATGTTCATCTTCGGACGCACTTAATAATGGGATTCCTTCAGCTGCTTTTACAATTTTGACATTGCCGTCTTTCAGCGTTTTTTCTGCCTTATCGGCAAATCCTTCTATACCAGCTCCAGTATAGATAAATAAATCCGCTTTCGCGATTGCTTCCAAAGTTTTTAATGTAGGTTCATACGTGTGGGCTTCTACATTCGGCGGGTAAACACTTTCGACATGAACGTATTTACCGCCGATTTTTTTAGTGAAATCTGTCAGTGGATAGATTGTTGTATAAATTTCAATTTCTTTTTGATTGTTTTTGTCCTCATTATGATTGTTCGTTTCGGAAGCATTGTTGTTATTTTGGCCGCAGCCGATAGGAAAGATTGCAAGCATTGCCATTAAAAATGCAAAAAAGACTTTTTTCATCGATTTGAACTCCTTTCAAAATATATGAGTACCCCGCTGTATTAAATCGTAATGATTTCGATTTAATTATATATAACATTTTCTAAATGGGCAAGGCTAGAAGCACTAAAAACAAAAATATCACAAACTATAACATTTTGTTATACCCCATGTTGAATAAGCATTTCACACCAATCCTTCTCACTGGTACCCTTTAATTAGGATATTAAAGAGGTGAACTTGAATGGTGGAAATGGTTTTGCTGCTCGCTCTTGGACTTTTGTCAGGCGCTTATGGGGTAATGGTGGGAGCAGGGGGAGGATTTGTGTTTGTTCCTGCTCTCTTATTGCTGTTGAAATTGCCTCCTGAAATTGCAGCTGGTACGGGTCTTGTTGTGGTTTTTCTCAATTCTATATCAGGGTCGATGAATTATATACGGCAAAAGCGTGTTCATTTTTCTATCAGTTGGCCGATCATCTTCGGCTCCATCCCGGGAACGTTTATCGGCACTTGGCTGTTGGGAATTATTTCACCCGACTTTTTTTATTGGATATTTGCCGCTGCTTTATTCATGCTCGGGATGTTTTTGCTTTTAAAAAAAGCTCCGGAAGAGCCGGAACATAGTATGAAAGCAGGTTTTTTCAATGAGGGCAGAAACCGTTTAAAAGCTGTTTTTTTATTCATCATCGGACTTTTGTTGGGAACTTTATCGAATTTTTTTGGAATTGGCGGCGGATGGTTGCTCGTTCCCATTTTAATTTATTTATTGAAGATTCGTCCTCACGACGCAACTGCGATTTCTCTTTTTGCATTATCGATCTATTCACTTGTTGGTGCGCTGAATCAAATTGCATTAGGGAATGTTAATTGGACGGCCTGCTTGTGGGGCGGTATAGGAGTGATGATCGGCTCTCAACTGGGAGCTATCTTATCAACAAAAGTTCCTGGAAAATGGATTTTGCAAATGTTGTCTTTTTTGCTGATAGGTGTTAGCATGAAGTTGTTTTTAAGTGTTTAAATTGTAAGGAAGTGATTCCGAATTGGATTTGGAAAGTTTAAAAATGTTTTGTCTTGTTGTTGAGGAAGGGAGCATCAGCCGTGCTGCAAAGCTTGTCTATGTGTCCCAGCCGGCTGTTACGAGAAAAATCCATCAACTAGAGGATTATTATGGAACCCCATTGTTTGACCGTTCGAACGGAAAAATGACTTTGACAAAAGCCGGCAAAATGTTATATCCGATTGCCAAAAATATTGTGGAAGAAATTCAACAATCAAAAGAAGCAGTAAAGGAAATAACCGGACACAAAGATTTTACACTAAGTGTCGGAGCGACGTTGACAATTGGGGAATATCTTTTGCCTAGTCTGCTCGGAAAATTTAAAAAAGAAGTGCCAGATGTAAAGCTTTCATTAGCGATTTCTAATACTCCGGGCATTATTGATCGGCTTGTTGACCGCAAAATTGATATCGGATTTGTAGAAGGAGTTGTAGAAAACAGCATTTTTCATGTAAAAAAGCTTGTCGATGACGAGCTTATTTTAGTATGCGGAAGAGAGCATCCTTTGAAGGAGAAAAAACAAATTGACATTGAAGAGCTGGCAAAAGAAAAAATGATCTGGAGAGAAAAAAATTCAGGAACCCGTCTCATTATCGAAAATACATTAAAAAAATATGGGGTGTTAGATAAAATAAATTATTATATGGAGCTAGGAAGCACGCAGGCTGTAAAAGCTGCTATAGAATCCGGGCTGGGAATCGGCTTTTTGCCGAGGATTACGGTGTCAAGAGAGCTGAAATATGGCTACTTACATGAATTGAAAATAAAAGATGTGGAAATTAAACGGCATTTATCGATATTGTCTCGGACTGAACGGTTCCGCAAAGAAATTGTTGACGAATTTATTGATTTCATTTATAAAAAAATGGTAAGTTCAGGTTAAAATAATTGTTTTCACAATTAATAAAAAAGGATGAAAAAAGATGGCTTTGATATCCGAAATCGCTGATCTTTTGCAACAATCTGAATATGCTGTTGTATTTACTGGCGCAGGGATGTCCACTGCCAGCGGAATTCCGGATTATCGTTCAAAAACTGGTTTGTGGCGCAAAAAGGATCCGAGTAAATTGGCAAGCATTGAAGCGATGGAGACAAACCGTGATGAATTTATTCAATTTTATAAAGAACGCCTTCAATTATATAAAAGCAAATCTCCGAATGAAGGACACTACTTGCTGGCAAAATGGGAAAAGGAAGGGAAGATTCAATCGATTATTACTCAAAACATTGATGGGTTCCATCTCTTAGCAGGAAGCAAAAACGTAATTGAACTTCATGGAACACTTCAAACGTTTCACTGCCACAATTGCGGTCAACGCTTTTTAAATGATGTATACTTGAAAAATCAATATTATTGCGGCTGCGGGGGCTTTATTCGTCCTTCCATTACACTGTTCGGAGAGCTGCTTTCGGAAGATGCTTTTAGGGATGCGGAGTTTGAATGTGAAAAAGCAGACGTTATGATCGTGCTTGGTTCATCTTTAACAGTTCGGCCAGCGAACGAAATACCGTTTTTGGCAAAAAGGATGGGAGCAGTATTAGTGATTGTCAACCAAGAACAAACAGACTTCGATGAATGGGCTGATTTTGTTTTTCATAACGATATTTTACAATTTTTGAATGAATTGAATAATCGATTGAACAGGTGAAATGTTAAATGAGAAGGATTTGTGTCATACCTTGCGGAACAAAAAAAGTATGGGATAAAGAGCCCAGTGCAGGTGCTGTTTCCGCAGAAAAAGCGTATATAGGAGTTTTTCACCGCCTTTGCCAGGCGTATGCTAAAAAATTTTTCGATGAATGGGTGATTTTGTCTGCCAAGCATGGCTTTTTGCGGCCAAATGATTTTGTGCCTGGTCCTTACAATGTTTCCTTTAGCATGAAAAAGCATCCTGAATTAATTACAATCAACCAATTGAAGGAACAAGCGGTTGAAAAAAATTTGTTAGATGTAGATGATATTGTTCTTTTGGGAGGAAAGAAATTCCGTCCATATATAGAACAAGTGTTTACAAATAAGACAGCTTTTCATTATCCTCTTTCCGATTGCAAAGGAATAGGGTTTATGCAGCAAAAGTTGAAACAAGCGATTGATTTTGGCCAAGAAATACAAGAATAATGTCATTCAAGTTGTAATGGGGGAGTATTGATGAAAAAGGAGTTTGCCGTAATCGGGTTGGGGCGGTTCGGCGGAAGCATTTGCCGAACGTTATCGGAAGAAGGAGCAGAGGTGCTTGCCATTGATGTGGATGAGGATCGAGTAAACGAATTTGCCAATATTGTTTCACATGCTGTTGTAGCGGATACAACGGATGAAGCCGTATTAAAAAGCTTGGGAATCAGAAATTTTGATCATGTGATCGTAGCCATCGGCGACAATATTCAAGCGAGCATTTTGACAACCATTATGTTGAAAGAACTAGGAGTTAAGCATATAACGGTGAAGGCTCAAAACGACTATCATGAAAAGGTTTTGTCAAAAATAGGAGCAGATACAGTTGTTCACCCTGAACGGGATATGGGGCGGCGGCTTGCCCATAATCTTCTTTCGAACAATGTGTTGGACTATCTTGAGCTGTCGGAAGAGCACAGCATTGTTGAAATTGCTGCTAACCGCAACATTGCCGGCCATTCTCTCATCGAGCTCGATATTCGTGCGAAATACGGAATCAATATTGTTGCGATTAAACGAAATAACGAAATTATCGTATCGCCGCAAGCTACAGAAGTAATCAAGGCAGGAGATATTTTAATTGTCATCGGAGCTGACGTCGATATTGATCGGTTTGAAAAGAAAGTGCTAGGAGAATAATGAAAACTTCTATACATTCTTTCGGAGCTTTAAATGTTTCATCCGCATTTGGCAAAATCAAAATCTACTGAAGAACGAACTGAACTTATCCAGTCAAGTAAAAACAATCATTTGAAGCTTACATGGTAATTGAATGAGAAGCAGCTGTCTAGAATGCCTCAAGACAGTTCTTCTCATTCTTTTTTTGTTTGCCGGCTCAAAATCCTTCCTTATTGCAAGAATGTCGTTGTTTTTTCTGGCAATCGAATACATGTCTTCTTTAACTACAAATTGATTTCTTTATTATCTCCATTTACTGCTGCCACTTGCAGCACCTGCTCCTGAAAAATTCTGATTATGACATTATCCAAGTCGAATTTTTTCATGAAATGTTTTTCAAATGATTGCGTATAAATTTATATGATGGCACAAACGTACATAAAATGTCTTTCTGCTCTTCTATTAAACACTTGTATATCGAAAAAATTAACCATAAAACTTTTCGGTATTTTTCATTTACATGTTTTGATCTCCGTCTTTCTTCTCTGCAAGCACTCACTTTTTCGTTTTTTTATAAGAACTTTTAGCTGACGGCTGCCCGCTTTAAAACCATCTACCTAAAAAAGCAAGAACGGCCGGATGCTGTGTGTTATGAGCCGACAAAATAACAACTGGACATTTTTGCAAAATAAATCCCTCTTATGTTAAACAGTACGTTCCACTGTCAACACAAGAGGGATCGATCACAAGTTATTACTTAAATTTCCATTATAATTGGCAAGATCATCGGTCGGCGTTTCGTTTTTTCATATAAAAACGGAGCGAGTGTATCGGCGATTTCATTTTTGATTTCCGACCACTGCGTAGTTCTTCTTTCCAATACTTTATTTAAGTGCTTAGTAATCAGTTCTTGGGCATCTTTAATTAAATCTCCGGATTCTCTCATATAAACGAAGCCGCGCGATATAATGTCAGGTCCTGCAGCAATTTTGAACTCTTTCATATTGATGCTGACGACAACGATTACGAGTCCTTCTTCAGATAAAATTTTTCGGTCTCTTAACACAATGTTTCCAATGTCGCCAATTCCGCTTCCGTCAATATAAACGGATCCGGACGGAATTTTACCGGCAATGGATGCTTCGCGGTCGTTCATCGCCAGCACATCTCCGTTATCCATAATAAAACAGTTTTCCTTTGGAACTCCGCAATCGACAGCTAGTTTCATATGCATGATCTGCATTCTATATTCTCCATGAATCGGCATAAAATATTTTGGCTTCATTAGCCGCAGCATTAATTTTTGCTCTTCCTGTCCGCCGTGGCCAGATGTGTGGATGTCATTTAACGACCCGTGAATTACTTCCGCACCGGCGCGGAAAAGCAGATTGATCGTTCTTGAAACCGATAAAGTGTTCCCTGGGATGGGCGATGATGAGAAAACGACCGTATCGCCGGGAATAATTTGGATTTGCCGATGAGTTCCATTTGCAATTCTGGATAGAGCGGCCATTGGTTCGCCTTGGCTTCCTGTACATAAAATCACGACCCGATGAGCGGGCAGACGGTTTATTTCATTTGCATCAACAAACGTATCTTTCGGGCAGCGAATATACCCGAGTTCTTGACCAATTTGGATAGCTGCTTCCATACTTCTTCCAAAAACAGCTATTTTTCGATTGTTTTTAACAGCTGCTTCTGTTACTTGCTGAAGTCGATGAATATTGGATGCAAATGTTGCAAAAATGATGCGGCCGCTTACTTTTCGGAAAATGTCGTGAATGCTTTCGCCGACCCTTCTTTCAGACATTGTAAATTCAGGAATTTCGCTGTTTGTGCTGTCCGATAAAAGACAGAGCACACCTTCTTTGCCGATTTCCGCCATTTTAGTTAAATTTGCAGGTTCCCCGACTGGAGTAAAATCAAACTTAAAATCTCCTGTATGAACGATATTTCCTGCGGGAGTTTTGACAACAATTCCATATGAATCTGGAATGCTGTGAGTTGTACGGAAAAAAGTTACGGCAGTTTTTCTGAACCGAATCACATCATCCTCCTGGATGATGTTTAGTTTAGCTTGTCTTAAAAGTCCATGCTCTTCAAGCTTATTGCGAATCAGTCCGATCGCCAGTTTACCGCCGTAGATAGGTACATTAATTTCCCGCAGCAAATAAGGTATACCGCCTATATGATCTTCATGACCATGTGTGATGAACAAGCCTTTAATTTTTTCTTGGTTTTTTACTAAGTACGTATAGTCCGGAATCACATAGTCAATCCCTAGAAGTTCGTCTTCTGGAAACTTAATTCCAGCATCAATTAAAATGATTTCATCTTGAAATTGCACACCGTACGTATTTTTTCCGATTTCGCCCAATCCGCCGAGGGCGAATGCTGCTACTTGGTCTCTTTTTACAAATTTCATATACTATCATTTCTCCAATACAGAAAAATTTTCGCTTTGTTTTTCAAATTCATAAAACGGACCGCTAATCGGTTGAATATATTCTATGTTTATGGAGCGGCCTTTTAATTTTTCACGAACTTCTCTTTCTGATTCCGCTTCAACGAAAAATGTTTTCGTTCTTTCCCGAACAGGCGGTTCATTCGGGTTTTCCTGATAAAAAACTTTAAACATCATTTGCGTAATCTCTCCTTACTTTCCATGTTAAACTAGCTTTTATTATTATAGTCGATTCTGATGGCAAATCCAACCTTCATTGAAAATAACGAAAACCGGGCTAAAGCCGCCCGGTTTCTTTAAGCAATCGATTTTCTGCGAAGCAATTGCTTCCACTGTTTTTTAATTTTTTTCTTTAAACGTTTTAACATATCAACTCCTCCTTCAATAAGATGTCAAAGTCGAGTCCGATTGTATTTACTTATATTATATGCTATTTTTTTATTTTTTTTATGGCTAAACGTGGAAAAGCTCTATTGACATAAAGCGTTTGCATACTATACCGTTTTGTTTAGTGTAAATAAGGTTTTCACGAAAGAGAAAAGGAGATTGAACATGGGGAAAAAATTTATTTTTTTTGATATAGACGGTACTTTATTGGATCATGATAAACGTTTGCCGGAATCTACTCTTGACGCGGTCTCCCGTTTGAAAAAAGCCGGACATCACGTCGCCATCTCTACCGGCCGCGGCCCTTTTATGTTTAAAAAGCTAAGAGAAGAGCTCGGAATCCATTCTTATGTCAGCTATAACGGACAGTATGTTGTGCATGAAGGAGAAGTCATTTATGAAAATCCTTTGAAGGTCGATGCGTTGGAGCAATTAATCGAAGCGACTGAAAATACTGATTACCCGCTTGTATTTTTGAGTGAAGAAGATATGAAAGCAAATGTGGAAGATCATCCGTTTATTCATGAAAGTTTGAAATCTTTGCACCTCTCGCATCCTGAGTACAGACCTGATTATTTTCAAGAAAAACATATTTACCAAGCGCTTTTGTTTTGCAAAGAAGGAGAAGAAGAACAGTTCAATATTTCTGAAGAGATAAAATTTGTCCGCTGGCACCAGCTTTCAACTGATGTTGTTCCAAAAAAAGGATCGAAAGCAGAAGGGATCAAAAAGATAATGGATATGCTTGGCGTTAGCCGTCAAGATGTGGTTGCTTTTGGAGACGGTTTGAATGATATAGAAATGATTTCGTTTGCTGGAACAGGCGTTGCTATGGGTAATGCTGTTTCGGATGTGAAAAAAGTAGCTGATTTTGTTACAAAGCCTGTTGATGAAGATGGAATATTTTATGCTGCAAAGCAATTGCAGTTGATATAAATCCGAAGCTAAACTCAAAAAAATGCCTTGCAAAGGCGATTTCAAATGGTAGTGTGCACAAAAAATTTCTCTTTATGAACAAAAAATCCCGAAAGAACTATTCGGGATTTTTTGCATGGATTTTCGTTTTGCTTCAAAATATTCCGCGGCTTGGATGCCGGGCGCTAACTTCTGGCTTCATCTGTCAATTGGAGTTGCATTTTCCGGTTCTTTAAAAGGATTCTCTTTATTGATCCGATCATAAAACATAATGCCGTTTAAATGATCTATTTCATGCTGAAACACAATAGCGACAAGACCTTTTAAACGAAGGTCGACTTCATTGCCTTCAAGGTCAACCCCTTTGACGCGGATGCGTGCATAACGCGGAACATATCCTGGAACCTCTCTGTCAACGGAAAGGCATCCTTCACCGCTTGTTAAATAACTTTGTTCCACTGAATGGCTTACAATTTTTGGATTGAACAGGCCGTACGAATATAATTTTCCTTTTTCATCCGTCACATGAACGGCAATCATTCGTTTTGATACATTAATTTGCGGGGCGGCAAGACCGATCCCAGGCCGTAATCCATATTTTTCTGCAATCTCTGGATCTTGACTGTTTTTTAAGTATTGAAGCATCTCCGCTAAAATTTTTTTCTCCTCTTCAGAAGCGGGCAATTCCACTTCCTTGGCAACTTGACGAAGAGTTGGATGTCCTTCCTTAATAATATCTTCCATTGTAATCATTGCTAATCACTCCTGAACCTATATCAACAAATTTCATTATACATAAATCTTTTAAAAGAAACAAAAAAAGAATTGCCCGAAAATCGGACAATCATCAATTAATAGTTTAAGCAGGCAGCGCCAACAATAATGAGCAAAATAAAAAGCACAGCGATCAATACAAATGTCCAGTTTGAAACTGGAAAATATCCGTATGATGGGTAATGATAAGACGGATTGTAATAATAATGCATCTCTTTCACCTCCACATAAGGACTCCATATCGCCTTATTTAGGTCAAATGTCTATATCATCGTATGATGAAGCAAAATAAAGGTATAGACGTTTGCCTAGAAGACTTCCTTATTTATGTAATTTATATAGAGAAGCAACACGCTCTCCAGATAAATGATTCGCTTCCGTCTGTATCTGTAATAGTGATACAGAATTATCTGTTGTATTAGTACAGATTTAAAAGTAAAAATATTTCCAATTATCTTGAAAGCGTTTTATATATTGTTTTAAAAATAAACAAATTAATTGACGCATGTGAAAAAAGGGTGTACACTATGAAGTGAAATCGATGTGTATTACTATTTTAAATAAAAAAATTAATACAGTTTGTAAAGCGATCTTGCAATGTACTTGACGATTTTGGCAATTAAAGATCCGCAATGTGTGTCTCCATGAACAATTTGGGGTAATCTAGTTTTATGGATGAATTTAAAGGCTGAGAAAATGAAACGAAGAGGTGTGTTGAATGGCAAAAAAGGCGAAAAATGTTGTCGTTGACAGCGAAAAGCAATTTGATGCGATTCGCAAGGAATTCCAAACGTTCCAAATTTTAAACGAAAAAGGCGAAGTCGTGAATGAAGATGCGATGCCTTCCCTTTCTGATGAAGAATTAAAGGAATTAATGAGACGAATGGTATTTACCAGAGTGTTGGATCAGCGTTCAATTTCTTTAAATCGTCAAGGTCGTTTAGGTTTTTACGCACCGACTGCCGGACAAGAAGCATCACAAATTGCTTCTCATTTTGCCTTGGAAAAAGAGGACTTCATTCTCCCGGGCTATCGTGATATACCGCAGTTAGTTTGGCATGGATTGCCTTTGTATCAAGCATTTTTATATTCCCGCGGGCATTTTCATGGAAACCAAATGCCTGAAGACGTAAACGCTTTTTCACCGCAAATTATTATCGGCGCCCAATATGTGCAAGCTGCAGGGGTAGCATTAGGCTTGAAAAAACGCGGCAAAAAAGCAGTTGCTGTTACGTATACAGGTGATGGAGGAACGTCTCAAGGCGACTTTTACGAAGGAATAAACTTTGCTGGGGCATTTAAAGCACCTGCTATTTTCATCGTTCAAAACAACCGGTTTGCAATTTCAACACCTGTAGAAGTGCAAACTTCAGCTGAAACACTTGCACAAAAAGCTGTTGCAGCTGGAATCCCTGGTATACAAGTAGATGGAATGGATCCGCTTGCTGTTTATGCAGCTGTGAAGGAAGCGCGTGAACGGGCAATAAACGGTGAAGGTCCGACATTAATTGAAACATTATGCTACCGCTACGGTCCGCATACAATGGCAGGAGACGATCCAACGAGATATCGGGCAAAAGAGCTTGATGACGAGTGGGAGGCAAAAGATCCGCTTGTTCGTTTCAGAAACTTCCTTCAAGCAAAAGGATTGTGGAGCGAGGAAGAAGAAAACGAAGTTATCGAAAAGGCGAAAGAAGATATAAAAGAAGCAATCAAAAAAGCGGATGAAACTCCAAAACAAAAAGTGACAGACTTAATCAACATTATGTTTGAAGAAGGAAGCTGGCCTTATAACCTAAAAGAACAATATGAAATTTATAAAGAGAAGGAGTCGAAGTGAGCATGGCGCAAATGACAATGATTCAAGCAATCACTGATGCGTTGCGTACGGAACTGAAAAACGACGAAAATGTGTTAGTATTTGGGGAAGATGTTGGTGTAAACGGCGGTGTGTTCCGTGCAACAGAAGGACTTCAAAAAGAATTCGGCCCAGACCGAGTTTTTGATACACCTCTGGCAGAATCAGGAATTGGCGGCTTGGCAATCGGTTTAAGCACACAAGGCTTTCGTCCGGTAGCTGAAATTCAATTCTTCGGTTTTGTTTATGAGGTTATGGATTCCATTTCTGGACAAATGGCGCGTTTGCGTTATCGCTCCGGGGGCCGCTGGCATGCCCCGATCACCATTCGTTCTCCTTTCGGCGGCGGCGTTCATACCCCTGAGCTTCATGGGGACAGCTTGGAAGGCTTGATGGCGCAGCAGCCTGGTTTAAAGGTCGTTATTCCTTCCACCCCTTATGATGCAAAAGGGTTGCTTATTTCAGCAATTCGGGATAATGATCCGGTCATTTTCTTGGAGCATATGAAGCTTTATCGTTCCTTCCGTGATGAAGTTCCGGAAGAAGAATATACAATTCCGATCGGCAAAGCGGATATAAAACGTGAAGGGAAAGATATTTCGATCATCACTTACGGGGCAATGGTGCATGAATCTTTAAAAGCTGCTGGCGAACTTGAAAAAGAGGGCTTTTCAGCAGAAGTGATCGATTTACGTACAGTAAGTCCACTGGATATAGAAACGATTATTGCTTCAGTAGAGAAAACAAACCGCGCGATTGTCGTTCAGGAAGCCCAAAAACAAGCAGGAATTGCTGCTAATGTTGTTGCAGAAATTAATGAAAGAGCGATTCTTAGCTTGGAAGCTCCAGTTTTCCGCGTAGCAGCTCCGGATACTGTCTATCCATTCTCACAAGCGGAAGATGTATGGCTTCCAAACTACAAAGATATCGTTGAAACGGCTAAAAAAGCATTGAATTTCTAATTGGCTAAAAAGAGGAGCATCATCTTTTCTTCTTTTCGGCCATCAACTGAAAATTATTTAGGAGGTTGAAATCTGTGGCTTTTGAATTTATAATGCCGGATATCGGTGAAGGCATTCATGAAGGTGAAATAGTAAAATGGTTTATCAAACCTGGTGATGAAATCAATGAAGATGATGTTCTTTGTGAAGTGCAAAATGACAAAGCAGTAGTTGAAATCCCTTCCCCTGTAAAAGGAAAAGTATTAGAATTAAAAGTGAATGAAGGGGAAGTTGCAACTGTCGGTCAAGTATTAGTCACAATTGATGCTCCAGGTTATGAAAATCAATCAAAAGGCGATGAAAGCGGTGAAGCAGCAAAAGAAGAAAAGCCTTCCACAGAAGAGCAAAAAGTGGAAAGCAACGCTTCACAGTCTGCTTCAGAAGACGTAGATGTTAACCGACGCGTTATTGCAATGCCATCCGTCCGAAAATATGCGCGTGAAAAAGGCGTTGATATTCGATTGGTACAAGGCTCAGGAAACGGCGGGCGCATATTGAAGGAAGATATTGATGCTTATCTGAAAGGTGGACAAGAAGAAGCAAAACCTGTTGAAAACGTGGAAAAAGAAGCTGCAACAGGCGTATCGGCAGGAGAAAAAGCAGCGCCGGCTCCGGTTGTCCTTGAAGGAGAATTCCCAGAAACCCGCGAGAAAATCAGCGGTATTCGAAAAGCAATTGCAAAAGCGATGGTTAAATCGAAGCAAACTGCGCCACATGTAACATTAATGGATGAAGTCGATGTAACAGAGCTTGTTGCACATCGGAAGAAATTTAAAGCTATTGCGGCAGAACAAGGCATTAAGCTTACATATTTGCCTTATGTTGTCAAAGCTTTAACATCGGCACTGAAAAAATATCCAGTATTAAACACGTCATTTGATGATGAAACAGAAGAAGTTATTCATAAGCACTATTACAATATCGGAATTGCAGCTGATACGGAAAAAGGACTTTTAGTTCCTGTTGTCAAACATGCAGATCGAAAATCGATTTTTGAAATCTCTGCAGAAATTAATGAATTGGCAACAAAAGCGCGTGAGGGCAAACTTACTCCAAATGAAATGAAAGGCGCATCATGCACGATAACCAATATCGGTTCCGCTGGCGGCCAATGGTTTACTCCTGTCATTAATCATCCAGAAGTAGCCATTCTAGGTCTCGGACGCATTTCTGAAAAACCGGTTGTGAAAAACGGAGAAATCGTTGCAGCCCCTGTTTTAGCGCTGTCTTTAAGCTTTGACCATCGAATGATCGACGGTGCAACTGCACAAAATGCGCTTAACCATATTAAGCGTTTATTGCATGATCCCCAATTATTACTAATGGAGGCGTAATAAATGGTAGTAGGAGATTTCCCGATTGAAACTGACACTCTCGTCATAGGAGCTGGTCCCGGCGGCTATGTGGCTGCAATAAGAGCTGCGCAATTAGGGCAAAAAGTTACGATCGTTGAAAAAGGATCTCTTGGCGGCGTCTGCCTCAATGTTGGATGTATTCCTTCTAAAGCATTAATTAGTGCAGGACACCGTTATGTAGAGGCTAAAGAATCAGAAGATATAGGAATAAAAGCTGAAAATGTAACACTAGACTTTTCTAAAGTGCAAGCTTGGAAAGAAAGTGTCGTCAAAAAACTTACAAGCGGTGTTGAAGGCCTTTTAAAAGGAAATAAAGTTGAAATTGTAAAAGGCGAAGCATATTTTGTTGATCGCAACACCGTCAGAATCATAAACGAGAATTCAGCTCAAACGTATAAATTTAAAAATGCAATCATTGCAACTGGCTCCCGTCCAATTGAAATTCCAAGCATTAAATTTTCTGAGCGAGTCATTGACTCAACAGGAGCGTTATCCCTGCAAGAAGTTCCGAAAAAAATGGTTATCATTGGCGGGGGAGTCATTGGCATAGAGCTTGGAACTGCTTATGCGAATTTCGGCACTGAAATTGTGATTATTGAAGGAGACAAAGAAATTCTTCCAGGATTTGAAAAACAAATGACAGCTCTTGTAAAAAGAGCGTTGAAGAAAAAAGGAAATGTCGAAATTCATACTAGCGCACTTGCAAAAGGTGTTGAAGAAACAAAAGACGGAGTAAAAGTGACATTTGAAGCGAAAGGAAAAGAGCAAGTAGTGGAAGCGGACTATTGTTTAGTTACAGTAGGACGCAAACCAAACACTGATGAACTTGGTCTCGAACAAGTCGGAGTAGAAATCGATGAAAAAGGCTACATTAAAATTGACAAACAGTGCCGGACAAATATTTCAAATATTTATGCTATCGGCGACATCGTTCCAGGACCTTCACTTGCTCATAAAGCTTCATATGAAGGGAAAATTGCTGCAGAAGCGATTTCTGGAAAACCTTCTGAAATCGATTATAACGGAATTCCTGTCATTGTCTTCTCAGAACCTGAGTTGGCTTCTGTCGGATATACGGAACAACAGGCTAAAGACGAAGGAATTGACATTGTGGCAGCTAAGTTTCCATTTGCAGCAAACGGCCGCGCATTGTCATTAAATGCAACCGATGGATTTGTAAAATTGATTACACGAAAAGAAGACGGCCTTGTTATTGGGGCTCAAATCGCAGGTGTCAGCGCATCAGATATGATTGCTGAACTTGGACTTGCGATCGAAGCAGGCATGACGGCAGAAGATATTGCCTTGACGATTCATGGCCACCCGACATTAGGAGAAATTGCAATGGAAGCTGCCGAACTTGCACTTGGAACACCGATTCATATTATAAATAAGTAATGCAGCCCAAAGGGGCAGTCTAATAAGTCGTTTTTTCGGCTTATTGACTGCCCCTTTTAATGTTATAGAAACGTTGATATATCGGTGTTTATGATTATTTGTTTTCAATGGGGATTTGACTTTTTGGACAACCCCTTTTTATGATGAAAAATAAATGATGGAACAATTCTCTCACTGTTGTGAAAGTTTTTTCACAAAAATATGTTGTGCAGAGATTTTGAGCACAAATCCTATTTAACTAAAGAATCTTCTCAGCGCTTAATTACCTCAAACCGACATTCTCATTATTCGGAAAGCACTTCTGAGACCGGCTCTACAATTTCATCTTTTGTTGAAACTGATCCTTTAATATGCAAAATGATGCCGTCATGATCCATCACGATAATGGAAGGATATGTTTTAATATTAAACCGCTTAGATTCAGGGTTATCAGCTTGGTAGATCATCATATTGTCCATTTCCTCTGGAAATTGTTTTTTTAAATCTGAGCATTTTGCAAAATTAGATTTTTTGGATAAAAGTATAAAAAATAAAGCACTC
>ERZ1673755.22-NODE-22-length-54225-cov-35.152704_pt1 | contig 54225 bp, 56 predicted proteins | sample MGYA00580185_ERZ1673755 | MGnify/ENA primary metagenome ERZ1673755 (study PRJEB41219, sample SAMN04549639) | soil metagenome | isolation source: soil | place: USA:California, San Francisco Bay NWR | collected 2009-02-09 ...
GCTCTTTTAGAATCAACAGGCACGCTTTTCGTTTTGTTCAGTTTTCAAAGATCATGTTGAAAAAAAGACGACTTTTTTATAATATCCTTAAATTTTTATTTTGTCAACAGATTTTTTTATCATTGTATCATTGGTCATCAATAAGGACGGGTATTAATATAACACCATTTTCATAACAAATCAATAGTTTTGCATAAAAAAATTTATTTTATATAAAAAAATTATTCAATTTCCAGCAGGAAGACAAAAGGGAGACAGCCGTCTCCCTTTTGAAAATCATCATTTGTTTCTCATCTGCGGGAATAAAAGAACATCGCGAATAGACGGAGAATTGGTTAAAAGCATGACTAATCTGTCAATGCCAATGCCAAGCCCACCTGTTGGAGGCATGCCATATTCAAGAGCTTCAATGAAATCTTCGTCCATCATATGCGCCTCGTCATTTCCCTGCTCTCTTTCTTTTAATTGAGCTTCAAAGCGTTCACGTTGATCAATAGGATCGTTTAATTCCGTAAAGGCATTTGCATGCTCGCGGCCGACAATAAACAATTCAAAGCGATCTGTGAATCTTGGATCCGCTTCATTCTTTTTGGCGAGCGGAGAAATTTCAACAGGGTGACCGTAAATAAATGTCGGCTGAATTAGTTTATCCTCGACTTTTTGCTCGAAGAACTCATTGACAATATGGCCGTATTGCATATTTTCGTTAATTTCTACTCCGTGTTCTTTAGCTAATGCCCGCGCTTCTTCGGTAGATGTGACATTCCAAAAATCAACATTTGTATATTCTTTAATCGCATCTACCATGTGAAGTCTCTTCCATTTTGGTTTCAAGTCCACTTTATATTCATCGTATTGGATTGTCGTTGTACCTAATACTTCTTGTGCAATATGAGCAATCATGTTTTCTGTCAATTCCATAATATCATGGAAATCTGCATATGCCTCGTACAGTTCGAGCATGGTAAACTCGGGATTATGTCTTGTTGAAACGCCTTCGTTGCGGAAAACGCGGCCGATTTCATAAACTTTTTCTAAACCGCCGACAATCAGCCTTTTCAAATGAAGCTCAATAGCAATTCTCATGTACAAAGGCATATCCAAAGCATTATGATGAGTGATAAACGGACGTGCTGCCGCTCCTCCAGCAATGGAGTGCATCATTGGTGTTTCTACTTCCAAATACCCGTGACTGTCTAAATAACGGCGCATGGATTGGATGATTTTGCTTCTTGTTATAAATGTGTTTTTGCTGTCAGGGTTCATAATAAGATCTAAATAACGCTGGCGGTAGCGCTGTTCAATATCTTTAAGGCCATGGTATTTATCAGGAAGAGGGCGCAAAGCTTTCGTGAGCAGCACAAATTCCGTTGCTTTTACCGAGAGCTCGCCTACTTTTGTTTTAAAAACCGTTCCCTTCACGCCAATAAGATCACCTAAGTCAGCCATATCAAAAATTTCATACTGATCCTCGCCGACGCTGTCCTTCCGAACATAAATTTGAATTTGGCCCGACAAATCTTGGATATGGGCGAAACCTGCTTTCCCTTTTCCACGTTTTGTCATAATTCTGCCAGCTATAGAAACAAAAATATTTTTTTCCTCAAGTTCTTCCTTTGTAAACTCGCCGTACTGCTCTTTTAGTTCAATCGCCTGATGCGAGCGTTCAAATTTTTTTCCGAAAGGGTCGATTCCTTTATCTTTTAATGCATGAAGCTTTTCCCTGCGAACCTGCAATTGATCATTCAACTCTTCTTGGTTATGCAAACCTTCTTTGCTCATACGTATCCACTCCAATAATCTTAAAATTTAACATAGAAAACTGCCAGATTACTGGCAGCCGTCAAAGTATAAGAGAAAGCAGATTGTCTTTATGCGGATTGACGCTCTTTCTCTTCCACTTCACTTGCAAAACGTTCAAGAAGGGAGACCAGTTCTTCTTTTGTTTCACAGTTATTAATAGCATTTCTCACTTTTGCATTGCCTCGAATACCTTTTAAATACCAAGCGGCATGTTTACGCATCTCTCTAACAGCGATGTGCTCACCTTTTAAATTGATTAACCGTTCTAAATGCAGTTTGCATACATCAATCTTTTCCCGAACTGTCGGCTCTTCAATTAATTCTCCCGTTTCTAAATATTTAACAGTGCGGTAGATCATCCATGGGTTGCCTAATGCAGCACGGCCGATCATAACCCCGTCTGCACCCGTCTCGTCGAGCATTCTCTTTGCATCTTGAGGGGTTTTAACGTCCCCGTTGCCAATCACTGGAATATTCACAGCCTGCTTAACTTCTTTAATAATGTCCCAGTTGGCTTCTCCTTCATACATTTGAACGCGTGTCCGCCCATGCAATGCAACAGCCTTGCCCCCTGCCCGCTCAACGGCTTGGGCATTTTCCACTGCATAAATATGTTCTTCATCCCAGCCCATGCGCATTTTGACAGTTACCGGTTTTTTCACTGCATCCACAACAGCGGCAACCATGTCATAAATTTTATTGGGATCAAGAAGCCATTTTGCTCCGGCATCACATTTCGTAATTTTCGGTACAGGACAGCCCATGTTAATATCGATAATATCTGCTGTTGTATTGTTATCGACAAATTTTGCCGCTTCCACTAATGTTTCTTTTTCACCGCCAAAAATTTGCAAGCTTAATGGTTTTTCCCGTTCATCAATATAGAGCATGTCCATTGTTTTCGCATTTTTATATAAAATGGCTTTATCGCTGACCATTTCAGCACAAACTAAACCCGCTCCAAATTCTTTGATCGTCAGCCGAAAAGCCGAATTGCATACGCCGGCCATCGGAGCAAGCACAACACGGTTTTTCAATTGAATATCTCCTATTTTAAACAATTTCACCTGCCTCCTTTATTTTTCAGTATCCTCAGGCATCAGCTCGTTCACGCTTACATTCAGCTTAGCAGCAATAATTTCTACTAATTCCTTGCTGGGAAGTCTGTTGCCCCTTTCAACTTCACCAAGAACCGATACAGAAACGCCTAAGTCTTTTGCAAGGCTTTCTTGTGTATAGCCTTTTAGCTTTCTAAAAGCGCGAATCCTTCTTCCCCATTTTTCTGCTTCCATATTCGCACTCCTTTTTTATCTTTTAATTGATCTATTAAAACCAGTAAAGAACGATGCTGATTAGGCCATTGTACATCACGATCAATTTCAAACAAAGGAATCAATACGAAAGATCGTTCAAACATTCTCGGATGAGGTATGGTAAGCTGTTCTGTTTCAATATTTTCGTTATTATATAATAAAATGTCAAGGTCTATCGTTCTAGGCCCCCATTTAACTTCCCTTGATCTTCCTAAATCATATTCGATTTTTTGCGTAAATGCCAGTAGCTCAAACGGCGTGAAATTCGTCGCGATTTTAATGACCATGTTCAAAAACAACTCTTGGTCAATATAACCAACCGGATCGGTTTCATAAATAGAAGACATTTTGATAACCTCAACATCTGGATGCCTGTTCAATTGATTGATGCTTTCTTCCAAATAATATTCCCGATCGCCGATATTCGACCCTAAAGAAATATATGCATAGTTTTTCATGTTCTTCCCCTTTTGATTTCTACTGCTACAGACTTGTAATGACCCGGGATTGGCGGATCCGGTTTTACCACTTTTACTGTGCAATACAAAACAGTCGAAAACTCTTTTAACAGTTCAGATGCCAAATTTTCTGCAACGGCTTCAATAAGCTTATAGGGCTTGCCTTCCACAATTTCCTTACAAACCGTGTACACTTTCGCATAATTCACTGTATCATCTAGTTCATCCGTTTTTCCTGCTTGCTTTAGATCCGTCTCTAAAATAACATCAACTCGAAATCGTTGTCCAAGTTTATTCTCTTCAGGATAAACGCCATGATAGCCCCAAAACTCCATTCCCGTTACATAGATCTTATCAATCGTGATCGCGCCCCTTTCCGAGCATCGCATCCATCATTTTCACCATCCGCGCAATCGGTTTAACGTCATGAACCCGAACGAATTGGCAGCCCTTTTGCACTCCTAAGCATACGGTAGCCGCTGTGCCTTCCATACGCTCCTCTACCGGTAGATCGAGAACTCGTCCGATAAATCTTTTTCTCGACGTACCCAGCAAAACAGGGAAACCAAGGTTTGTAAATTCCTCCAGATGACGCATGACGTAGAGATTATCTTCAAAAGTTTTGGCAAAACCGATTCCTGGATCAAGGATGATTTGTTCGTCCCGAACGCCTGCTTTTTTGGCGATCTCGACACTTTCCATTAAATCGGAAATCATGTCTTTAATCAGATCGTTATACCCTTCTTTTTCTCGATTGTGCATTAGAATGATTGGGACGTTATATTCTGCTGCCACGCGAGCGATGTCCGGCTCCTTTTTCGCCCCCCAAACATCATTGATGATGGTTGCTCCAGCTTCCACCGCTTTTTTTGCCACATTCGCTTTGTACGTATCAATGGAAATAGGAACATGAATTTCTTTTGATAATTTTTCAATGACTGGAAGAACTCTGGCCAGCTCCTCCTCTTCTGAAACGGGTTCATGGCCCGGACGGGTTGATTCACCCCCGACATCAATGATATCGGCGCCATTTTCCACCATTTCTTTTGCATGCTTTAAAGCTTTCTCGATATCATTAAATTTTCCGCCGTCCGAAAAAGAATCAGGCGTAACGTTTAATATTCCCATTACTTGGGTTTTATCTTCGTAGTGTAATTGATACGGTCCGCACTGTAATATTTTTTCTTTCTCTATTACACCCATTGTTCATCACCCACTTCGAATTCAGATCTTGTCAAAATATGCTGCCGCACCTTCTTATAAATGGTGATTAATCGATTGGTCAAAATTCCCTGTTCACCTGCAAATGCAGTCTGACCAATATGTGTAATTGGGACAATCTCCTGCAAGGAATTTGTGATAAAAGCTTCTTGTGCAGATAACAGATGATCCAATGGATACAATCCTTCTTCATAAGGAATTCGATGTTTTTCAAGGATGGTTAACACGAACTGTCTAGTAATTCCGTTTAATATTCCTGTGCTGACAGCCGGTGTATAGACGGTGTTGTTTTTTACCCAAAAAATGTTGGAAACAATCCCTTCTGCGACATATCCTGAATGTGTTAAAAATATACCTTCCGTTTTCGGATGATCTCCAATTTCTCTCTTTGCCAGCACATTATTTAAAAAATGGTGCGATTTTATGCGAAATGATCCTTCCGGCGTGTTTCGCCGAACCGAAAGAATGACCCCCTGTTTTGTCAATCTTTCCGGCAAATTTAACTCTTTTATAAAAAAGATTAACACCGGATTTTTATAAGGAGCCGCCGACAACCCCAGCTCCTCTACACCCGCTGAAACATTTATCCGGATATATGCATTATTTAAATGATTTAATTCAAGCAGTCTTCTAATAATTTGTTCTGCTTCCGAGTAAGAAAGAGAAAAATCTATGCCAAGCTCGCGAACCGCTGCATTCAAGCGATCGATATGATCATACAGTAAAAATGGATGACCGTTATAAGTCCTTAATGTTTCAAAAGCGCCGATTCCGTATAAAAATCCATGATCGAACGGAGAAATATGCAGCTCATCCTGCTTTTTATATTCACCATTTACATATAAGTACACTTTTATACACTCTTTTCTTCCGTACGATAATAGGAAAGGAAATGCTTTAACATCAGTTTTCCATGTTCAGTCATAATTGATTCCGGATGAAACTGAACGCCTTCAACCGGCAAAGATTTATGGCGGATTCCCATAATCTCTCCGTCTTTCGTCCACGCTGAAATTTCAAAACAATCCGGAAGCGTTTCTTTTTTTACAATTAAAGAGTGGTACCTTGTAGCGGTGAACGGGTTGTCTAAGCCGTCGAAAATAGTTTTTCCGTCATGATAAATTTGCGATGTTTTCCCGTGCATTAATTTGTCTGCGCGAACAACATCCCCACCGAACACTTGAGCTATTGATTGATGACCTAAGCATACGCCAAAAATCGGAATTTTCCCTGCGAAATACTTAATTGCCTCCATGCTGATCCCCGCCTCATTCGGCGTACACGGACCGGGAGAAATCATCAAATAGGCTGGATTGAGCTGTTCAATTTCCTCAATCGTAATTTCATCATTTCGTCTGACAACAAGCTCTTCGCCGAGCTCACCAAGGTATTGGACTAAATTGTACGTAAAAGAATCATAGTTATCAATCATTAAAATCATCTCTTCTCACCTCTAACTAACTTATTCTCATCTTCGCTCAAATCTTTTGCTTTCCATAACGCTTTTGCTTTTTTCAAACACTCTTTATATTCATATTCTGCAACAGAATCAATGACGATTCCAGCACCTGCTTGCACATAACCCCAACCGTTTTTAGCCAGTAGCGTCCGTATTACAATATTAAATTCTAAATCTCCATTAAAGCCGAGCCAGCCGATCGAACCAGTATATAACCCTCTTCTAGTCGGCTCCAGCTCTTCAATTATTTCCATTGTTCGAACCTTCGGCGCTCCCGTGATTGTGCCGCCCGGAAATACAGCACGCATAATGTCGTAAAATCCTTTTCCTTCTTGCAGCTCGCCGCGAACATTTGACACGATATGAATGACATGTGAATATTTCTCAATAGCCATCAGTTCGTTAACTTCAACACTGCCATATTTACATACCCGCCCTAGATCATTTCGTTCTAAATCTACAAGCATGATATGTTCTGCACGTTCTTTTTCATTGGTGATTAATTCCTCAGAAAGCTGGCGGTCTTCTTCATCGCTTCTTCCTCTTGATCTCGTTCCAGCAATCGGACGGGTATTCAGTACATTTCCCCTCTTTTTTATGAGCAGCTCTGGAGATCCACTGGCAATTTGAAACTCAGGAGTATGAATATAGGCCATATATGGGGATGGGTTAATTTTCCGTAATGCTTTATAAATTTCAAACGGATGCGTCGAAAGCGGTTTTGCTTGTCTGACGGATAAGTTGACTTGAAATACATCACCGCTTGCAATATAATCCTTTACTCTTTCAACAGCTTTTTTAAACGGCTGTTCCATAAACATTATCGGCTCATAGCTGAGATCAGCTGAATTCGTATAGCTGAAAATCGTTTCCTCACTTTGCTTACACCATAAAGCTTTCATTTCTTCCAGCCGCTTTTGTGCAGCATCTTTTTCCCCATGTTTATGATACGTTATCAGCCAAAGTGTTTTTTCAGTATGATCAAAAACGGCGATATCTTGAAAAACGATAAAATAAATGTCGGGCACGTGTAAATCGTCCACAGCTATATTGGGTAATTTTTCGAAATAACGAACTGCATCATAGCTAATAAAGCCGATAGCGCCTCCTTGAAAGTCGGGAAGGGAAGGATCGCTTTCACATTTAAACTGTTTCATCCATCCTTCAAAGAGCAAGAGCGGATTTCCTTCCTTTACTTCTTTTTTGTTTTCGCTATAGATCGTAATTGCCCCGTTTTTTCCTTGTATGACGGCGAAAGGGTTTAAACCAGCTATGCTGTAGCGGCCGCCTCTTCCGCTTTCGAGAAGAGCGTAATGTTGTTGTTGTTTTGCCAGCGTTTCAAAGCGATTGAAAAATCGTTCTTTTTCAAAAGGTATTTGGACTGCCAGCAGTTTTCTCACAGATTCCATCGTTCACTCTCCTTCACCCATAAACTTATTTTACAACAAGAAAGAGAGCTTGGCATCAACAGTATTATTTTTCCCCTTCACATAAAATCCAAAAGGCTGCCGACAAATTTCGTCGACAGCCTTTAAACTATTATTCATTCTATTATTCTTCGTCAAACTTATATAATGGAGTACTTAAATATCTTTCTCCATTACTTGGGATGACTGCTAGTACCTTTTTGCCTTTTCCTAGCTCTTTCGCCACTTTCAATGCAGAGAAAATGGCAGCACCTGAGGAAATTCCGCCTAATACTCCTTCTTCTCTCGCAGCTTTTCTAGCGGCTTCAAAAGCTTGTTCAGTTGTAACAGTGATGACTTCATCATAAATCTCTGTATTTAAAATATCCGGAACAAATCCAGCTCCAATACCTTGAATTTTATGCGGACCCGGTTTTCCGCCCGATAATACAGGTGAATCAGCCGGCTCAACAGCATAAATTTTTATGTTCGGATATTTTTCTCTTAATACTTGACCTGCACCAGTAATCGTACCTCCAGTACCGATTCCGGCGACAAATGCATCCAATTGATCGCCCATTTGCTCAACGATTTCCGGACCAGTTGTTAAACGGTGAATTTCCACATTTGCTTGGTTTTTAAATTGCTGCGGCATGAAATAGCCGTGTTTTTCCGCAAGCTCTTCTGCTTTTTTAATAGCCCCTTTCATGCCTTCTGGACCAGGAGTTAAAACAAGCTCTGCTCCATATGCACGCAATAAATTACGGCGCTCTAAACTCATTGTTTCAGGCATAACTAAAATAGCATGTAAACCTTTTGCAGCTGCCACCATAGCTAAACCGATCCCTGTGTTTCCGCTTGTAGGTTCGATAATTGTGTCTCCAGGTTTTAGTTTGCCTTCTTTTTCTGCCGCTTCAATCATTGCTAATGCAATACGGTCTTTTACACTTGATCCGGGGTTGAAAAATTCAAGCTTTAAATAAACGTCTGCGCTGTCCTCTTCTACAATTTTTCCTAATTTTACAACGGGGGTCTTTCCAATTAGATCTAATATAGAGTTTGCAACAACTGCCATCTTATACACCTCTATTTCCGAGTAATTATATTGGTTTTATTGAAAATAATATACCAATAAATTTATGAATTGTCAATCTTTTTCTTCATTTTTCATAAAACCATGTTACGCCGATGTCATCCCACAGCTGCTTTGCTGATACATTTCCTTCCATCTGTTCCAAAGCGATTTGCCTGCGAATCTGTTCCTTTACTTCGTCAAACTCCAGCTGTATTCCTTTTATTTTCTCATGCAAAAATATAATCGCATATCCTCTTTCCAGCGGTATTGGGTCCGACCACTCATTGACTTTCATTGTTTTAGCTTGTTCAATATATTCCGGCGGTACATCGCTGGAACTTTCGGAAACATAACCAAGATCTCCGCCTTCTTTCGCCGTCAACTGATCCTTGGACCGTTCAGCGGCAATCCCTTCAAAGCTTGATCCGCCTTTTAATTCATTTATAATTTGTTGGACTTCCTTTTTTGAATCAACCACGATATGGGAAAGATGGTACATGTCATTTATAATATATTGATGTTTATTTTCTTCATAAAATTTCTTCAATTCATTCTCACTAATGTTGGCATCTTTCGTTAAAAGCTCTTCTAATAAAATACTATAGCGAATTTGTTTTCTTAGTTCTTTGTCATTAAGCACGCTATCGCCGTATGATTGAGACGATATTTTATACATTTGCATTTCCCGTTCAACTGTTTTTTCATCTACATCAATATGATTCTTTTTTGCTAGCTCCTCCACAACTTTCACATTGATCATTTCTTCAAGTGTTGTTTTCCCAAATCGTTTTTCCAGTTCATTTAACCATTCCTGCCTTGTAATGCGGCTATCACCGATTTGAGCAACAATTTCATCATTTTCCTCTTTTTGCACTTCTCTTGTATAAGCACTTACCAAAAAGGCAATCGTCACGCAGTTTGTCAATACAAGACTAAAAATTATGACCAAAAGCGCTTTTCTACTCATTCCTCCAGCTCCCTGCCATAATCTATTTTCTAGAAGCCGCTTCTTTTAATTCCTGCAACTCTTCTTTTGAAAACACATACACCTCATTACAAAAATGGCATTGAGCTTCAGCTTTTTCGTCTTCATCGATGATTTGTTGAATTTCCTCTTCTCCCAGGCTGATAATGGCACTGGCAAACCTATCTTTAGAACAGCTGCAGTGGAAGCTGACAGGCATGCGATCGATCACTTTCACATTCCCTTCGCCCAGGACGCCTTCCAATATTTCTTCAGGAGTCAGCCCTTTTTGAATTTGCTTAGAGATCGGCTCTATTGTTTGTAATCGCGTCTCAATTTCCGCAATGATTGATTCTTCAGTTCCCGGCATGAGCTGAATAATAAATCCGCCAGCAGCCAGAACAGAGTTATCAGGGTTGACTAAAACTCCCACTCCTACTGAAGACGGGACTTGCTCTGACGTCACTAAATAATAGGCAAAATCTTCTCCCAGCTCGCCGGAAATAATAGGAACTTTCCCCGAAAAATGCTCCCTTAAACCTAAATCCTTTACAATCGACAATGTACCGTTTCTCCCGACTGCACGGGCTACATCCAGTTTGCCGTGTTTATTTAATTCAAAATGGGTCTTAGGATTAGATACATAACCTCTCACTTGACCTTTTGAATTACTGTCAATGACAATGGCTCCTATTGGACCTCCGCCTTCTATTTTTATCGTTAGCTTCTCATCACCCTTTAGCATTGAACTCATCATCACGCCGGCTGTCATTGCTCTTCCAAGAGCAGCGGTGGCTGTCGGCCATGTTTGGTGGCGGCGTTGAGCTTCACTCACTGTATCAGTCGTCTTCACTGCATATGCTCGCACTCCTCCGCCATAGGCTAAAGATTTGACTAAATAATCGTTCATTTGTTTCCTACTCCCTTCCGAGATTTCGTTCGTAAATTAACCGCAAGCCTGTTAATGTTAACAATGGATCAACGATTTCGATCATGTCAGACTCATTGGCGATTAGCCCGGCTAGACCGCCTGTAGCAATAACTCTCGGTTCCTTTTTAGCTTGCGCTTTCATCCTTCTGACAATTCCTTCTACTTGACCAACATAGCCGAATAAAATTCCTGATTGCATGGCGGCTACTGTATTTTTCCCAATAATATGGTCAGGTTTGGCGATTTCGATTCTAGGAAGCTTCGCGGCTTTTGAGTATAAAGCTTCGGTGGAAATGTTAATCCCTGGTGCAATGGCACCGCCTTCATATTGTCCTTTTTCATTAATGTAGCAATAAGTTGTTGCTGTGCCGAAATCAACAATAATAAGCGGACAGCCATATAAATGAACACCGGCAACTGCATTGACGATCCTGTCCGCCCCAACTTCACGCGGATTATCATACTTTATATTAAGGCCTGTTTTAATTCCTGGGCCGACAATAAGCGGATCTACATGAAAATATTTCTCGCACATTTTTTCCATGGCATACATAATCGGTGGAACGACAGAAGAAATAATGATTCCCGTTATGTCCGAAAATTTTAATCCTACGTATTCAAACAATGATTTAAACATCATTCCGTATTCATCTTCGGTTTTATGTCGATTGGTTTCAATTCGCCAATGGTAAAGCAATTGTTCTTTTTCGTATACTCCAATCACGGTGTTTGTATTCCCAACATCTAAAGCTAAAATCATGTCCATCACCTTTTCCCTTCGTTCAAACATTCCCTCATCATCATATCACATATTGATCGCAGTAGGCTGCTATCGGGCACGAAGGCAATAGAAAACCGCCAACTTTGTATAGTTGACGGCTTTATTACTTATTCTTCTTTAAGCTCCGGTTTGATAGAGGGAGCCTCATCTTTCTTTGTCTGAATATTGACTTTTACAGCTTCATCTTTTTGGTTGTTCTCTTCTTTTTTCACATTTTCTGAAGCTGCTTTTTGTTCAGACTTATCAGGCAATGAACCGTGTTCCACCAGATGTTTAATTTGTTCTGCATCAAGTGTTTCCACTTCTAATAACGTTTTTGCAATTAGTTCAAGTTTATCGCGATTTTCTGTCAAAATTCGTTTTGCTTTTTCATAACATTCTTTAATGATGCGCTGAATTTCTAAGTCAATTTCATAAGCAATCGCATCACTATAATTTTGCTCACTTTGGATGTCACGCCCTAAAAAGACCTGGCCTTGAGAGCTTCCAAATTGCAATGGACCCAATTTTTCTGACATTCCAAATTCTGTAACCATTCTGCGCGCAATATTTGTCGCACGCTGGAAGTCGTTGTGGGCACCGGTGCTAACTTCACCGAAAACAATTTCTTCCGCAACCCGACCGCCAAGCAATCCTGTTATTTTGTCAAGGAGCTCAGGTTTTGTCATGAAATAGCGGTCTTCTTTTGGCAGCATGACAGCATATCCTCCAGCTTGACCCCGAGGAACAATCGTTACTTTATGCACCATTTCCGCCTCATCTAAAACGAGACCGATAACGGTATGTCCGCCTTCATGATAGGCAACAATACGGCGCTCCTTTTCCGAAATAACCCTGCTTTTTTTCGCAGGTCCTGCAATTACACGATCGGTTGCCTCATCTATATCCGCCATATCAATTTTCTTTTTATTTTGGCGAGCAGCAACGAGAGCAGCCTCATTCAATAGGTTTTCCAAGTCAGCTCCAGAAAAGCCCGGCGTTCTCATCGCAATGTTCCGCAAATTCACCGATTCGTCCAACGGTTTATTGCGTGCATGTACTTTGAGCACTGCTTCGCGCCCCTTCACATCCGGACGATCAACCGTAATTTGACGGTCAAATCGACCAGGGCGGAGAAGGGCTGGGTCTAAAATATCCGGACGGTTTGTCGCCGCAATAATAATGATTCCTTCGTTGGAGCTAAATCCATCCATCTCAACGAGAAGCTGATTTAACGTTTGTTCACGTTCATCGTGACCGCCGCCTAATCCAGCTCCTCTTTGGCGTCCAACAGCATCAATTTCATCAATAAAAATGATACATGGGGCATTTTTCTTAGCCGTCTCAAACAAATCTCGAACACGAGAAGCACCTACACCGACAAACATCTCAACAAAATCAGATCCACTTATGGAGAAAAACGGCACACCTGCTTCTCCAGCCACCGCGCGGGCCAGCAATGTTTTACCAGTTCCCGGAGGGCCTACTAAAAGGACTCCTTTCGGTATGCGCGCTCCAAGTTCAGAAAACTTGCGGGGATCCTTTAAAAATTCAACAACTTCCACTAGTTCAGCCTTTTCCTCATCGGCTCCTGCAACATCTTTAAATTTTACTTTTTTCTTGTCGTCGTTATACAGCTTTGCCTTGCTCTTCCCGAAGTTCATAACTCGGCTTCCGCCGCCTTGAGCCTGATTGAGCACAAAGAAGAACAAAATAAAGATTATAATAAATGGGATGAGGGATGTGAAAAATTGCACCCATCCGTTTGTATCATCTGCTGGGGACCATTTAACTTCCGTTTGATTTTTTGAAGCAGCAGTATTGATGAGGTTTAATGCGTCATCGCCTGATAAATAGGTGATAAAGTATTGATTTTCTTCATATCCCTTCAGCTGTCCTCTGACTTCATATACTCCTCTTACTGGTTTTAACGTTATATTTTCAACATCTCCGTTTTCCAAATTGGAGATGAAGGTACTATATGTCATTTGTTCAGTTTTTTGGTTACCGCCCTGAAAAAAATTCACAACGCCGATAACCACTAAAAAAATCAGCAAATAAAATATGGTGTTTCGGAAAATCCGATTCATTCCTTACCTCCTCCCACAATGAAACAAACTATATTCAATAGTATCATAGAAAATCATCCCAGCACAACTGATACGCTATCCTTTCAACGATCATTATTTATTTTGATAAACTTCAGGCTTTAATATCCCTATAAACGGAAGATTGCGGTATTTTTCCGCATAGTCCAGACCATAACCGACAACGAACGCATCCGGAACTTCAAAACATACATAATCTGCCTCAATATTTGCCTTTCGCCCGCTCGGTTTGTCCAAAAGGGTTACAATTTTAACGGATGCTGCTTTCCGATACCGGAAAAGATCGACTAAATAGCTTAATGTCAATCCGCTATCGATTATATCTTCAATGATTAAAAGATCCCGGCCTTCGACGGAAGTGTCTAAATCCTTAATTATTTTCACCTCACCCGATGAAACGGTTTTGTTTCCATAACTGGAAACGTCCATAAAATCAATTTCCAAATATGTATTAATATGCTTTATTAAATCCGCCATAAACGGCATAGCGCCTTTTAAAACCCCGATAGCGAGGGGAAACTTATTTTTATATTCCTCCGTTAATATCGCCCCTAATTCTTTCACTTTTTCTTTGATTTCTTCTTCTGAAATTAAGACTTTTTCAATATCCTCGATCATTTTCTTTCCTCCTGATGAGATCACTGCTCTTTATATTGTAATACAATATAAGATTCATTGGTAATGCTAATTTCCTCTAAATTTGATTTTTTTACAAGCGGAATCCATATGATTTGGCCGTTGCCATTTTCAACGATTGGGAGAAGGTTGCGCTCTTCCCTCGGTATTTTTTTATCAATAAAAATATCTTTTACCTTTTTCGTACCGTTCATGCCTTTAATTGTCATTTTGTCTCCTTTTTTTCTGCTCCGAATAATTAAAGGCGGAACGTACCATTTTTTTGGAAGATAGAAAACGTCATCACCTTTATACGAAGGAATCCCAAAAAAGGTTTCAGTAAAAAATATTTTCCCGTTCGGCAAATGTAATTTTCCCGGTACCGGTACCGTGTAGCAGAAAGATTCACTATTTGGCGATTGAAACGTAAAGGTGCATTCATCATAAGATTTTATGACTTTGAGCCCCATAGGCAAATGAAGCATCCCCGAAGGGTGCGCTTTCATCAAAAATTCGTTTACATTTTCAATATGAACAGCCGAGAAGGAGCCGCTTTTTATCAGATCATTCAATATTTGATAAACCGCTCTCCTTTTGATCGGATCAGGAAGCTTTTTATATTCTTGTTTATGAATAGTAACGGAAGAATTCGTTTTTCTTATCACTACTTTATTTAATTTTTCCTTCGTTAATTCCTCCAAAAATCGCTCATCATCCAAAAAGACCTCACTGAAATATTGAAAATGTTCATGCAGCCTTTTGTTCTCCTTTTTCAAAAACGGCAAAACATATTTGCGAAACCTGTTCCGTGTATACGTATCTTTTTCATTGCTTGGATCAAATCGGGGCGCCAGCTGAAATTCTTCACAATACTTTAAAATTTCATCCTTTGTTGCGGCTAAAAAGGGGCGTATGATTCTCCCTCTGCCGAAAGGCCGTATGACAGGAATTCCCGCTAGTCCCTTCCCTATTGTTCCGCGAACAAGATTCATTAAAATCGTTTCAATTTGGTCATCTCCATGATGAGCTAGAGCCAAAGCATCCGCCTGAAGCTGATCCATCAACTCTAAGAAAAATTGGTAGCGGCATTCTCTAGCAGCCTGCTGGGCATTCAACCGGTGTTTCTCAGCATAACGGGCCGCATTGATTTGCTTAGCGTAACAAGGTATGTTTAATTCCCGGCAAAAATTGATGACAAATTCCATCTCTTTTTGTGATTCTATGCCTCGGAACATATGATCAACATGTGCTGCTATAACAGTGATGCCATATTGATCTTTAAATGTATTTAAAAAATGTAGAAGTGCCAGTGAATCCGGGCCGCCGGACACACCTACTATGACCGTACTATTTTTTTGGAGCAATTGATGTTTTTCAATAAACGCACATACATTTTGAATCAAAGACCGTCACATCCAATATTTCTCTAGTTATCTTTATCCTATCATTATTTGCCTGCCTTCTGCAAAGACAAAGCCTTTTGCATTTTACTGTTATTTTCCTAAAAGGGAAGCAGTTCAGATCGGACATTTTTTGAAATAGTCGGGGCACTCGCGGAAGCATGAGAAGGGGGAAAAGCACTGCCGCTTTAAACAAGCAGCAGCCATTTACAGAAGTGTCGCAAAAATATATAAAGAATATAGAAATGCCAGGCAAACCATGATCACCAATGTTTCGATCAGCCCTTTGCTTTTCTTTTTCTTTCTTTTTCGATTGTTAGCTGTCCTTTTCGGTTTAGATTGTGCTTGTACATTTCTCTTTCTTTGCAAATTAGCGTTTGAAACATGATGCAAAAGATCCTGCTTCATTTCCAAAGCGGATGAATAGGAGCCAAATAAAGCTTTCGTCAACACTTGTTTTCTTTCGTTTAAAAAAGGATGGGAGTTAATGATTTGCATCAATTGCTCCTTACTGTTTCCTTTTTTTGAAAAGCGTTTTTGAAAAACAGCATTGATAATAATCATACCGACTGCAAAAAGATCATATTTCGGTTCAGCTTTTCTCGTCCCCAATTCCCAGTATCCCCTGTCAAAAAACTCTGTAAATTCTTTAATGGATCTTCCGTTTATCGTTGTGCCACCTACATCAATACAGCGAATTTTGGGAGGAGGTCCTGTAACAATTAGATTGTCAGGCTTTAAATCACCAAAAACCCAGCCTGACTGATGAAGCTCCTCCAAATTGGACAAAAGCTGCAAGATTAGCACGTCAATCCAAATCGCACCATTATTTTTAATAAACTGGATAAAATGTTCACCTTTAACATACTCCATAACATAAAACGGAAGCATCTTTCCGCTAGCTGTGTTAAACCAATCGTCCACATCGATCAAAGAAGGCCCAAGGCACGAACCTTGGACCTTGGCCAGTCTCTTTAACACGTTTACTTCTGAAGTGATTCCCATGCTATTTTCACTTATTTTTAATGCTGCATACCCTTTACTGGATTCAATAAGGTAAACCGACCCTGTTGCTCCGCACCCCAGCATTTTTAATATCCGATACGTGTTTCCATGCCATTTTCCTTTAATAATGGTACCGGGAAGAACTTTACATGCTTTGTTCATCGAGGTATTCATCATCGAGCATTCCCCTCAATGAGCGTTTTTGTTTAAAATGTTGTATAGCTCCTTTTATCGCCGGACCAGTTGGTGTCAATCCTTCTGTCGTTAATTTCGGAAAAATGGTTGATAAAGAATCCAGTTTCGGAGTCCAATCCAATAAAATTTCTGTTTCTGATCTTTTCCCAGGAAATATAAACAGCGAATATTGATTATTGCCTATTCTTGAATTTAGGCTAATGGATAAATCAAAAAGCGCTTCTTTTACCGTTGGAAGCTTTGGCCCCATGCTTGCACTCGTATCTACGAGAATTAAAATTTCTAAATTGACCGTTTCACCAAGCTCTTCCACAACCTCCATAACTTCACCACGCTGTTCAGGCGGCAGCTCTTCAATAGAAGTTGATTTTCCTAAAATATGCTTTAATTCACGATTAACAACTCCCTGCAATGTTTGTGTCATCGCTTTTCTAGTGACCATCTGTACTGTTTGTGAAAGCTGATGGGCATAAACTACCTGGCTCACTCCTCCCCCTGCCTCAGCAATTCCTTCTATTTCCTGCATTGCATCTTGATCTATCACATTCTCTTCTAAAATCCCAATTACGTTGACAGTAATCCCATGCTCCTTAGCTAAAGCCGCCATAGCAATTGGATCTTCACCATGATTTGAGCATCCGTCAGTTAACAACAAAATTTGTTTTAATGTCCCTTTTCTCATTTTTCCTCCTCCTGGTCAATGATTTATTACCATCCTCACCAGAAGGAAAACGTTTTATACTAAGCATGGCAGAAAATCAGCTTATCTTTTTCGATTTATAAAAATTTGAAACAGGGATCGCCGCCCATTTCGGTGTATTATGATTAATTCGAGCCACCACAACCGTCATATCGTCATCGATTGCCCCCGATCTGGAGCGGATCACCTCCTCCATAATTAAATCGGCTATTTCTTGTGGATCATCTGTCTCTATTTCTTTTATTTTTCTTTTCATCCATAAATCATAATTTTCTACATGCCTTGGTCCCTCAAATATTCCGTCACTCATCATAATTAATAAATCTCCTGCTTTTAGCTGTTCGTCTACAATGTCCACCTCAAAATCATCGATAATGCCGATCGGCAAATTACTAGACTCGATTTTGATAATTTTATTTCCTCGTTTAATAAAACTCGGAGTAGATCCGATTTTCATAAATTTGCAATTGGCGCTTTGTAAATCAATGATAGACAAATCTAATGTTGCATAAATTTCATCTGTCGTTCTCAACGACAATATAGAGTTGATGGTTTTTATAGCAATTTTTTCATCAATGCCTGATTGAAGAATTTTTTCCAACAATTTAATCGTTTCATTGCTTTCAAAATGAGCCCTTTCCCCGTTCCCCATTCCATCGCTAATGGCTATGGCAAATTTTCCGACGCCCAATTCAATCATGGAATGGCTGTCGCCTGAAACAAGACCTCCTCCTTTTGCAGCATGAGCAACACCCGTTTCCACTTTGTATGCTTTTGCAGAACCGAACACAACGTGGCAAAATCCATTTGGATAACCTGCACATTCTTCATTTTTCACGATGATCATTTCGTTTAATATATCGGAAAGCATCGGAGCAATAATTTTTTCACATTCTCCATGGCCGCCGCAATACGGAATGCTCATTTCTATATCGACGTTCCCTTTTTCAAGGCTGTATATATCAATATGGCCAATTTCTAAACCGAAGTTTTGAAGAGCATAGAAAATTTGCTCTTCCTGCAGAAAATGATGTTCCCGTTCCTTTTTCATTTCCCGAGAAAAGTCGGACATTACTTGAGCAACTCCTAGCAGCTGTTCAGCTACCAATCTTCTGCTTTCTTGCACTTGCTTTTTTAATTTCCGATTCGCTTCTAAAAAGTGCATTTCCTGCTCAATCGTCCCGACCACTAGATTAGCCTTCGAACAATGCCTGTGAAGCTTTTTCTGCAATCTGCGATTATTTGCATACGTCTTTTCTTTCGTTTCATTCATCACTTGCTTCATTAATTGATATGTCTGGTCAAAATTGTTGACCCAGCATTTCTCCTTCTTAAAACAAGTTTGGCATGTCTGTCCGGTGATCTTGCTTAAAAATAAATCCGTTTCTCTTTCTATATCCTCTCCATCCTCCGGGTAAAAAGTCGAAAAGCTCTCAGATAATGCCCGAAAAACGTTAGAAAATTGATCAACCCGCCGAGCAGTTATATCACGTATATTTCGAACATACTTCTGCTGCTCCAAAACATGCTCGTTTGTTCCAGGAATATGCTTTGCCAGCTGTTCTGTAAAGCTTTTCGGGGTCAGTAAAAACAGCAAAACCGCGGCGCCCGATTCCCATAAGGTTGTCCAAACATCAGCCGATCCTTCTCCATATAGCGTGATTAAAAGTGAGCCAATGATCAGGCCAACTGACGCTCCTGCTTTTTGTCCTTCCTTTAGCAGACCTCCCAATAAACCTGAAAATGCAAGTAGGCTCATATGATACAAATTGGAGACATTCGCCAGGCTAAGCACCAAACCTGTTACAGCACCAACTGTACATCCGATGCCTGCACCTCCGGTAAAAGCGAGCAATAGGACAATATATCGTGAAAGAACGTGTTCCGCCTGTATATTTTGGTAACTGATTCCAACTAAGCCCGTCATGACGGACGCAAGCAAAATCATCAAGCAGATAATCTCTTCGACTCGTAAAGTTTGTTTATATTTCCGTACTGAAAGAAGCGGGATGCTCTGCAAAAAAATCAACGTCAGGATGATCGACAGACCTGCCTCAACCCCTGTCATTAAAAGATCGTACGTGCTGATAAATCCTGTAGTTAACTTTGAATATAAAAGGCGGCTGGCAGCAAGTCCCGAAAAAATCGTAAAAGGCAATATTTTTATTTCATCTGTTTTAATGAAAAAACTAGTCATTTTATGAAGCAAAAGAAATATACATATAGAAGAAAGCACTAACAAACATAATTCCAATGAGATGGTGAATGCCCCTGCAATTAGTGATAGTGCAGCAAGCAATGCCTTGTCCCTTTTTAAAAGCCATACAGCTCCAAAAAAAGGAAGGGCGAACGGAATAATTTCAGATAAAATAAAAGCTCTCCCCAGCAAAAACCCGACCAATACATAAACAAACCCTTTGTGAAACAGAAAAGAATGCAAATGCAGCCCCGCTCTTTTCCAAGATCTCCATAGAAGTGATTGTGTTCTTTCCAATTGGACATTGGCAAAAGGTATCAGAAATCTTCTCTCAACTTTTTCCATTATAGCGACACTCCTCCTACTACCGTAATTGATAGTCATTATACAAGCTTTTCATAAAGGAATTTGTCAAAAGGAGGAAATTGTTTATAAGAATATTTCGACGATTTCTGTTATAGACGACAAATCTTTTAAAAGGAACAGTGCAGCCCATTGAGACATTGAGTCGCGTCATTTCAAAGAGATGATTGTAACAGCGTGTTGGTCCGTTTTAAAAGCGAAAGCCGAAAAACATGAGTCGGAACTTGTTGAAATCGGTGAAAAATTAAATTTATCTATCCTATATAAATACAAAATTTTAAACTTTTCCATATAAAAAGACTCTTTCTTTTAAAGAAAGAGCCTCTTCTCATGACCCGTACGGGATTCGAACCCGTGTTACCGCCGTGAAAGGGCGGTGTCTTAACCACTTGACCAACGGGCCAATATTCAATTGGTAGCGGCGGAGGGAATCGAACCCCCGACCTCACGGGTATGAACCGTACGCTCTAGCCAGCTGAGCTACGCCGCCAAATCAACTGCATCTTTATGTTCATGTAAAATACGCACATGTTCTATAATACATATGAACATGAGAGCCGTCAACAATAAAATAAAAAAATAATTTTCGGACAATTTAAATACACCACCTGAATCTTCAGGTGGCGGTCTGCGATCATCTATAACATTAACAGCAGCAAGTTACCCCCTTCTTGCTCCTCTCCCTCCTCGTCTTGATTCAGTGTGACGCCGAAGTGAAGCAAGACGGTCCTCGCTCTCTTTTAAAAAGCGGCTCATTTTTTGCTCAAAACTTTCTTTGGAACGATGATCATGTTTTTTTGGACGATCTTTTGCCTTTTTGATGGACAATCCGATTTTTCCGTCTTCTTCTACATTAATAACCTTGACTTCAACCTCATCGCCGACTTTTAAATGATCATGAATGTCTTTCACGTAATTGTCAGCAACTTCACTAATATGAACAAGTCCTGTTGAGCCTCCTGGCAGCTCCACAAATGCTCCAAAATTCGTAATGCCAGTTACTTTACCTTGTAACTTGCTGCCAACTTCAATTGACATAAAAAAAATGCTCCTCCTTAAATCATAAAAAAATTAAAAATAATTTATTTAATTATACAAAAATAAAAAAACGGGGTCAATATTACTGTTCATTCCCCGGAATATTAAAAATGACTTCTCCTTCATCAGATAAAAAATAATCTTTTCTTGCAAGCTTTGTGATATATTCTTCATCCTTCAGCTTGATGATTTCCGCCTTCAAATCTTTTTCTTCTTCTTTTAAATTCTCCAGTTTTGTTTCAAGCTGTTTTTTTTCTTCAAGCTTCTTATTAATAGCAATTGATTGAGAAACGAGCGTTGACGCCATAATCGCAATACAAGTAACAGCCATTATACCAAATGCAGCTAACCGTCGAATTAGCCCTCGTTTTCTTCTTTGTCTCATCTCAGCTTTAACTTCTTGTCCGGGTTCATTTGTTTGCTGCAGCATAGCTACATTCAACTCTCGTTTCTCTCTCATTCCTGCAATCCCTCCTAAATTTAGCGGAACCGACGATACAGCTTACGTAACATATTCTTTATATTTATGAATATTCCTTCTATGATTTGTTTCGAATGCAGCATCTTTTGCTTTATTGGTTGAGGAGCTTTTCCCCAAAGTATGTTCAATCCCCATAGTAATGGCGCTAATAAAATTTTACATAACTTGAATAAGAGTTGTGAAGACCATTTGATAACCTTCCATAAAAATAGTAAAAGAGACATAGAACATGCTATCGCCATATGAACTATCCATTTAATAGGATTGATAAGAAGCAGTAAAACGATTTTTACAAAAAATTGGTATATAGAAACAGCGATTTTTATCATAATCCGCAAACAGGTCATGTATCCGTTCCGTAGGAGGCTTTGATAGGCGGCAAAACCGCATAAAAGTGCTAAAAATACATAAAATCTTAATTCCCCTTGATTTACATACAATAGAACATAAAAAGTTAAAAGTCCTTGAACCGCCCAAAATACTAAATCGTTTAAAAAAACAACCCACCTTTTTCGATCCCATCTTTTTAAAAAAAAATTGTAAGTATCAAGTGCGGCGCCTAGAAAACTGCCCATGCCGATCATCGCAATCATGGTGTAAAATTGAGTGGTAAGGGTCATTTAAACAACTTGCTAAAAATGCCTTTAGCCTTCTCCGAGCTGAAATCATCTAAATAAGAAACTTCATAAATTTTTCCTTTTATGGATACGACGCCTTTATCGACATCCAAGTTTTTCATTTGTAAATGTTCTCCCCGAACCGCGAGCGGACCCATTACCGTCTCAAGCAAAAATTCCTCATTATCAAAGCTTTCCACCTGCTTCACGCCAGAAATATCTAACAGCTTCCGGTCCTTCATGACTACATTATGCTCCTGCACGGTTTCTTTATGTGAATGGTTACCGCCATAATACTGGCTCATTATCATCCCCCCGCACTCTAATTAATGGATGCTTTCCTTTTACATTTTTATGTAAGATGTGCAGGGTTTAGAACAAGCCTTGTTGTTTCCTTGTACAATACAGGGAGCGTTTTATAAATCTGTCCTTTGTTCTTCCTTCAAAATGGTATAAAGATTTTTTGCCTCTTCCTTCTTTACTGTTTCATTTATAGATTCGATTTTTATTGTCACTACCTTATGTCCAAATTGAATGGACAGCTCGTCGCCAACCTTCACATTGGAGCTCGCTTTTGCTGGATGCCCGTTGATTGTCACTCTTCCTTGATCTGCCACTTCCTTGGCAAGCGTGCGTCTTTTCACCAGCCTCGATACTTTTAAAAATTTATCTAATCTCATGTCCGATCCCCCTCTTTCATTTTAGCCTCTTCCCAATATTGATCCATTTCTGCCAAAGACATACTTTTTAAATTTTTCCCAGCATCACGGGCCTTTTGTTCTATAAACCGAAATCTCCGCGAAAACTTTTCGTTTGTCATGACTAATGCTTCTTCAGGCTCAATTTCGTAAAATCTTCCAACATTAATAAGAGCAAACAGAATATCGCCGAACTCTTCTTTTGCTTTTTCCGTTCCGCCATCTCCATTATCGATTTCCTTTTTAAACTCCTGCAGTTCTTCTGACACCTTGTCCCAAGCATCCAGTACATCCGGCCAATCGAAACCGACTTTCGCCGCCTTTCTTTGATATTGATAAGCTTTTGACAGAGCTGGGAGCGCCTTTGAAACAGAATCTAAAAGTGATTCGCTCTCATTCCTGTTTTCAGATTTTTTTGCTTCCTCCCAGCTCTTTACAGCTTCTTCTGCATTTTGTGCCTCGACATTGCCAAAAACATGGGGATGGCGGCGGATCATTTTATCTGTTAACATGCGAATCACATCATCAATGGTAAAAAATCCTTCGTCATCTCCAATTTGGGCATGAAGCACCACCTGAAGCAAAACGTCTCCGAGCTCTTCAATCATATGATCAATATCATTTTCATCAATAGCTTCAATCAGCTCGTAGCATTCTTCAATTAAGTACCGCTTTAATGATTGATGGGTTTGCTTTCGATCCCACGGACAGCCGTTTGGCCCGCGAAGTGTTCGAATGACGTTTCGCAACGCTGAAAAGCGATGATACAGCAATTGTTCATCCTTGACCGGCGGGATGTATAACGATGTTAAATTGCTCAGTTCTACACATCTATCCATTTCATATAATCGAACTTTTTTAATGTCCTCGTATTTGCTCCCTGCAGCCGTTACGAGGTAAACTTCATAATCGAACGGCAAGTCTTCCATTAACGTCAATTTCACATCCGATGCAATCATCTTGTCATAAACCTGGCAAATAATCAAATGCTGCCGAAAGGAAAGCTCTTCTCGCTTCATATCCTGCGCATCAATGAATTGCAAGCCTTCGACAGGATCGATGCGCAGAGCTTGAAACATTGCATCCAAAAACGATTGTCCGCCCTGTATCGACACATTTACTTTTCCTTGCTCCATTTCCTTCAGCAAAAGCTGAACGGTTTTTTCTGCAACAAGCGGATGTCCAGGTACCGCATATACGATATGCTGATATTTTTCTGCTTCCTCCAATAGTTTTTTTGCAATTTCCGCATAAACATCTTCAAATTGATCAAACATTTCATAAACGGAATCGAAAGACTGAAACGAGCCAATTTCGTCTTTAATTTCACTTAAAACTGGATGATCCTCTGTTCTTACAAATAGCGGCAGACTGGAGGTCAAAATTTTAAAAACCCCTAGCGGCAGCTGATCGACATCCCCCGCGCCCAGGCCAACAATCGTAATTTGCTTATCCATTTTCCTTCCTCTCTTTCCATGCACTGATCAAACAAACCAGTTTATTTTTAAAAGGCAAGCTCTCTATTTCCTTCCCTGTAAAAATGGCTGATTGGATGATGAAAAACATATACACAGCCGCTCCGAAAACGACAGCTGTCAATGATTGAATGGAAGCGCTCATACGCGTTTCGTCTGATATAAAAAAATCGAATAGAAAAAAGTAAAGCTTGATCGATAAAAACATGACAACAGCAGAGCCAATCATTTTCCATACAGCCTTGAAAGAAGCTAACTTATATTTTTTCCGATTTAAAACCGCTAGATTCAACAAGCACACGACCCCATATCCGCAAACAGTCGCCAATGCCGCCCCGTATGTATGGAAAAACGGAATGAAGCATTCATTGAGTAAGATTTTCACGGCTACTCCGGCTAAAACAGATAAAGCCGGCCAGACGGTTTCATTGACTCCTTGCAAAATGCCGGCAGACGTTATCGCAACCGAACTAAATAAAATCGAAATGCTGAACACCGATAATACGCCCGCCCCTTTTGTATCGGCAAACAGCATGAAATCAACTTGCTCGATGATGGAAATTAAACCTACCGTAGCCCCGATGGCGACAATCAAACAAATTTTAAAAGATAAGGCGACATGCTGCTGAATATATTGAAATGCTTTATGCCGAAACGATGAAATAAGCGGAACAAGAGACAATGCGAGAGATGTCGCTGCAACCGTTCCTACCTGCAATAGCGGTTGTCCCCGATCATATATGCCTTTTGCTATTTTCGCTGCTTCAGGATCTGCACCGCTGTTGACCATCAGTTTATACAGCTGAAATGAATCTGCCAATTGCATAAAAATCATCAGCATGCTCGTCAAACAAAAGGTCACAGTATAAATCAGCAATTTGGTTAAGATCTTTTTCACAGATACAGCCGATTCTTTCGATGATCGGGAAAACGGTAACGGCACTCTTTTTTTCCAATATACAAGCAAAAGCATAAACGCCCCGATATACCCAATGAGGGAGCTAAAAATGGCGCCGGCAGCTGTTTCATAAAGATCGAATCCTTTATAAACGAAAAAGCAAGTGATCGATAAAAAAGCACCGACCCGTATAGCTTGTTCAACGATTTGCGACAAAGATACCGGCAGCATTTCATGGCAGCTTTGAAAAACGCCTCTTAGCATTGAAATAAATGGAAAAAACAGAAACGAACATGCAGCCGCTTTTAATAAAAGCGCCAGTTTCGGATCACCCATCCAACGCGCAAGCTTGTCAGCTCCTAAAAACAAGCTCGTGAACGAAAACAGACTGATCAAAGCAAAAAAAGAAAAACAGACGACCAATATTTTCCGGAAATTTTTAAAATTGCTGCCATCGCTATACTCATTCAGCAGCTTTGACAGAATAACCGGAAATCCCGTTGTCGATAAAACCATGACAATTGCTAAAAACGGATATATTTGCTGATAAATATAAAAACCGATATCCCCTACAATATTTTGATAAGGAACTCGGTAGATAGCACTTAATCCTTTCGTAATGATTCCAGCAGCCGTCAATAAAACCGCACCTTGCAAAAATTTGTTCGTTCTTGCTTGAGGCACATTTTGAATCACACGTTTACTCCTTCCAAAATTCAAGCTTCATCTTTTTCCAGCATATTATAACATAATCTCGTCCACATTCGGCTGAAAGAGAATCTTTAGAGCGCTCGGCTAAACTTCACGGCTTTTAAGTCCAAATTCCGGCATAAGTTCCGTAAATAAAAAAAATCTAACACATACCCCATTTAACCTTCGTGGTTATCGCAAACCTAGAGACACCTTTCCTGAAAGGTTTATTTTCTGCTCCTTGCCACGCTCAATAAAATTTAACAGCGATGAAATGCCTGCTATCCTGTTGACTATTGTGAAGGGAATTGGCTGTCCGCCCTTCGAAGTGATGAGCTTTCTTGGCAAATTCATCGGCAGGATTTTAGAAAAATTCCCCAAAATAAGAAGGTGAATTAGAGGAACAAAAGGTTTTAGTCTGTTCCTAAAGAGGAAAACCAGAACTTCAACAAACCGTGTCGAAATATCATATAGATGAACTTTGAAAATGATGGAAATAAATCCATCCAACACAATCATGTTTTACGTTGTAGCTTTCCATCCGAAAGATGTTTTAAACAGGTAGCGCCGTCGTTCGTTAACTACGTGAAGAGTGGAAATAAAGAAGAGACCACAGAAACTGTTGTGAATTCTGTGGTCTCTTTTATTAACGTGGTGTTGGAGACAGTCTGCTTGTGGAAGAAGTAAAAAAGTAATTATTCCCTTTATTGTTCCATTTGTCTTGCCAAAAAACTAGCGGCTGTCTCAACTGCCTTACTTTCTACTTCTGTTAAAGGCTGCTCTTTCGAAAATATGACAACAGCCCCGATAGGATCACCGTTTGCAATGATCGGTCCAATGCAATAAGATTTTACTCGTTCTGTTACACCATCAGCGATTTCAATTTCTTCTTCTTCTGAAATGAAAACCGATTGCCGTTCATCCATCACCCGTTCCAGTAGCTCGCTTATATTTTTATTCAAATACTCTTTTTTCGAAACTCCGGAAACAGCAATAATAGCATCACGATCACATATGAGAACGGGGCTGTTTAAGCTATCGAATAACGCTTCAGCATATTCTTTCGCAAAATCACTCAATTCACTGATTGGGGAGTATTTTTTCAGTATTACTTCACCATCTCGGTCAACGAAAATTTCTAATGGGTCGCCTTCACGGATACGCAATGTTCTTCGAATTTCTTTAGGAATGACTACACGGCCTAAATCATCAATCCGTCGAACGATACCAGTTGCTTTCATCTTATGCTGCCTCACTTTCATCTAAAGATTAGTAAAGTAGCGATTGCCCTTTTTCCATTTTTGGAACAATCACCATCGTTGAAATTAGTATCCTTCACTAACCACGTAATATACATGATGAAAGCGAATTTTTTCCAAACACTGCTTAAAAACCCATTGCCAGCATTTCCATTTTAACCCTGTTTCAATATTAGCCGGCAGAAACTTCTTCTTTCTTTGCGTCTTTTAAGCCTGCCAACAGCTTCATTAAAATAGACAGCCATTTTTCAGTTTCTAAATTATGAATTTGCAATGTTAATTTCAGCCTTTTCCCTTCCATGCCAAACCCGACTATGCGACCGAATTCATCCGTTAGCTCGAACAATTTTTGTCCGTCAAAGGAGCTGCTTGCTTCCTCTGAAATAAGAATCGTGATAAGATCTTTCGTTTGTTTAATGACTTCGACTTTTTCTTGCCGTGCATATAACTTTAGCTTCGCTACTTTAAACAAAAAGTCTACTTCCTTTGGATACTCACCAAATCTGTCCAATAATTCTTCATGCAGTTCCTGTAAATCATCAAACGTTTCGATGCCTCTAAACCTTTTGTACATGTCAATCTTTTGTTTTCCATCATCAATGTAAGACTGCGGAATGTAGGCATCTAATTCAAGCTCAATTTCAACTTCCCTTTTTGTCTCTTTTGGCCGTTCACCTTTCCGTTGTTCGATCGCTTCCTTCAGCATTTGGGAATATAAATCAAAACCTACCGAATCAATGAAGCCATGCTGTTGAGGACCTAACAAATTACCGGCTCCCCGAATGGCCAAATCACGCATCGCAATTTTAAAACCTGAACCTAATTCAGTAAATTCTTTAATGGCCTGCAATCGTTTTTCAGCAACTTCTGATAAAACTTTGTCCTTCCGGTAAGTAAAATATGCGTAAGCGACACGATTGGAACGACCGACACGCCCGCGCAATTGATAGAGCTGAGAAAGCCCCATTTTATCGGCGTCATAAACAATCAATGTATTTACATTCGGAATGTCCACACCTGTTTCAATAATAGTTGTGCTGACAAGCACGTCATATTGGCCATCCAAAAAGTTTAATATTACCGATTCAAGCTCATTTTCAGACATTTTTCCATGTGCAAAGGTTACTCTTGCATCTGGAACAAGCATAGAGATTTCATTGGCTTTCCGGTCGATATCCTCAACCCGGTTATATAAAACGTATACTTGACCTCCTCGCGCTAATTCACGTTCGATCGCTTCTTTCACAAGCATTGGGTTATATTCCGCTACATATGTTTGAACAGGAAAGCGATTTTCTGGAGGAGTTTCAATAATTGATAGATCACGCACGCCGATCATGGACATGTGGAGTGTTCTTGGAATCGGAGTTGCCGTTAAAGTTAACACATCAATGTTTGCTTTCATTTGTTTTATTTTTTCTTTATGTGTAACTCCAAATCGCTGCTCCTCATCAATAATCAACAAGCCTAAATCTTTAAATTGGACATCTTTGGAAAGCAAACGATGTGTTCCAATGACTAAATCGATCGTTCCATTTTTCAAGCCTTTAATCGTTTCATTCTGCTCTTTTCTCGTCCGGAAGCGGCTTAATACACCAATGTTAATTGGGTAATCTTGAAAACGATCCCTGATCGTTTCGTAATGCTGCTGCGCTAAAATGGTTGTCGGAACAAGAAAGGCAACTTGTTTTTGATCCATAATCGCTTTGAAGGCAGCCCGAATCGCCACCTCGGTTTTCCCATATCCGACATCTCCGCAAAGAAGTCGATCCATCGGCCGCTCCCGTTCCATATCCTTTTTCACCTCTTGAATGGAACGAAGCTGATCTTCTGTTTCTTTATAAGGGAATGTTGCTTCAAACTCCCTTTGCATTTCCGAATCAGGGCTGAACGCATAGCCTTTGCTTGCTTCCCGCTCAGCATACAGTTTAATTAAATCGTCAGCAATATCTTGAACAGACGATTCCACTTTTTTCTTGACTCTTTTCCATTCGTTTCCGCCTAATTTGTAAATTTTCGGCTCTTTTCCTTCTGTGCCCACATATTTTTGAACTTGATCAATTTGTTCAACTGGAACATACAGTTTGTCATTTCCTTGGTAACGAATGTGCAGGTAGTCTTTGTGTATACCGTTAATTTCTAAAGTTTCAATTCCAAGATATTTTCCAATCCCATGATTAACATGTACGACATAATCTCCCACTTCAAGCTCAGAATAGCTTTTAATTCTTTCTGCATTTGAAAGCTTCTGCCTTTGCTGTCTTCGTTTAACTCTCTTTTTGAAAAGTTCTTCTTCCGTTATGACCGCAAGTCGTCCTAAAGGAAGTTCAAAGCCTGTCTGTAAATCTCCTTTTAAAATGTGCAGCCCCTTTGACAGAATGTGGTTTGAATCAGAAATGACCGCTTCAATCTCATAGTCTCCAAGCACCCGTTCAAGTCTTTTGGTCCGTTCATCATTTGCACCGAGAAAAACTACGGTGTAATTTGCCTTGATCCAGCGATCAACTTCTGATTTCAACAAGTGCATTTGTCCATGGAAATTTTGCATCTGCTTGCAAGACACGTTCATCAAATTTTGCGGGTTTGTATAGGGGACGTGCCGCAAAAACAGTGATAAATAAACAATTGGATAAGATGTGTCACGTATAAGCTGGTAGTATTTATGGGACACTTTCGCATCATGGACAATTTTCCCTTGTTCCAGTAAAGAAGTAAACCATTCTCCTTCTTCATTCTCAAGATGATCAACCATTTCATGCACACGGCTTACTTCATCAATGACAATAACTGTATCCGCAGGGAAATAATCTAGCAAACTAGCAGGTTTGTCATAAAAGAATGAAAAATATTTAAAGAACTCCTGATCCTTCTGCCTATTTTGCAATTTTTCCAGATCATAGCGGATATTTTCTATAAATAAATTTTTGTGCTCATCTTTTTTCAATTTCTTTAAGCTGTTTGATAAAGCCGTTTCTAACTGCTTCATTCCTTTTTCATAATGGCTGTCCGTTAAAATGATTTCCTCTGCCGGTCCGATTGTCACTTCTTGAATCATTTCAATCGATCTTTGGTCTTCAAGACTGAACGTTCGGATTGAATCTACTTCCGTATCAAATAGTTCGATGCGAATAGGATGTTCCTCCGTTAAAGGATAAATATCAATAATTCCACCGCGCACGCTGAATTCCCCAGGAGCAGACACCATGGAAACACGTTCATATCCCATTGAGTGAAGATGCGGAAGCTTCTCGTTTAATTCAAATGTTCCTCCAACAGAAATAGAAAGCTGATGGCTTTTCCATAACTCTTTCGGTGGGAGCATTCGTCTTAATGCAGCAACGGGGGCTACAACGATGCTTTTTTCACCTTTACATAAACGATTCAACACTTCCATCCTTTGTGCTTTTAGCTCTGGACTTGCGACTGCGATCTCAGATGCGATCAATTCATTTACAGGATACAAATAGACGGAATCGCCTAGTAAATTATTTAAATCTTCATAAATGATCTGGGCTTGATAAAGGTTATGAGTCACAACCAGCATCGGTTGTTTGACATCTTTGTAAAAAGCGGAAATAAATACAGACCTTGCTGAGCCAGAAAGTCCGGCTACCATTTGCTCTTTCAAACCTTCTTTTATACCGTCTACAACTGCTTGAAAGTCGTTTTGCGCATAAAAAAATTGATACAGGCTTTCCAATCTCCAGCCTCCTCTCGACAAATATAAAAATGCTTTGGAAATTTTGAAATCAAGTTTCCAAAGCTTTTACTGTATAAAATTTTCATATTGATGAAAATCGGGATTTCGCTCTAGCGCCTCCTGACAATCTTCACAAATACTTTTGACATGAATATCACCGTTTGGAAGATAATCGATCATTTCTTTCCGCTCTTCGTTCGTTAAATGATGAAATCCTAAATCGACGCTAAAAACAGATTTTTCAATGCTACCAATTTTGACGCCGCAATGGCGGCAATAATAATGAAGCGGCATCCTCCAACCTCCTGCACTTGTGAAATGAAAGGTTTTATGATTATTATGAACGGCAGGAGCCATTTTTATACGTTTGTTAATTGTATTCGTTCATGACTTCTAAGAATGGCGTGTGTATCCATTTTTCACATGCACTAGCCGATCGATCAACGGAATGTTGAATATGGTGCATTTCTTCTTCTGTAAATTTTCCTAATACATAGTCGACGATATCCATCGCGTGTTTCGGACGGCCAATCCCAATTCGAATCCGTTTAAAATCTTCCGAACCTAAATGCTGAATGATAGATTTCATTCCGTTGTGACCACCAGCACTCCCTTTCATTCTAAGGCGAATCTTGCCTACAGGCAAATCTAAATCGTCATATATTACAACCAACTGTTCAGTTGGGACATTGTAATAATTCAGTAAAGGACGAATGCATTCACCCGATAAATTCATAAATGTAAGCGGTTTTATCAATAATATCTTTTCATTTGAAAAATGACCGATACCGTATATCCCGTTAAATTTGCTTTCATTTAAAGATATGTTTAAACGCTTTGATAATTCATCAATTACCATAAACCCAACGTTATGTCTAGTTTGTTCATATTTTTTTCCAGGATTGCCAAGCCCTGCTATTACTTTCATGAAATGTCCCCCAATTTTTTATGATAGTGAGATGACAATTAATAGCATAAAAGACGTAACCAAAATAGGTTACGCCTAATTTATTCTTCTACAGCTCCGTCTTCCTTCTCTTCACTTTTTTGCTCATCAGCCGTATCCAAGTCTTCATTTTCCGGCGGCAGGATGGTTGCCACAACCGTTTCAGGCTCATCTAAAATTTTAAACTGTCCATCTGTTTGAATATCTTGTACATGGATTGTATCATCTATTTCTAAGTTTGTTACATCGACTTCAATCGCCGAAGGAATATGAGCAGGTTTCGCTCTCACTTCCACCTCATGTGTTGTCTGCTGCAGCACACCGCCCTCTCTTACTCCTTTTGCTTCTCCAATTAAGACAATTGGTACTTCGATATCTACTTCATCATCCATATCGACAACATAAAAATCCGCATGTATAATCGTGTTTTTCATTGGGTCATGCTGCAGTTCGTACAGGAGGGCTTGATGGTTTTCGCCGTCAAGCTGAATGTTCAACATCGCATTGCGCCCTTGTTCGCGCAAAATTTTTAACAATTCCGATTCGCTCACTAAAATCGCTTTGTTCTCTTGTTTTTTTCCGTAAATTACGGCAGGAATTTGTCCTTGCTTTCTAGCTTTTCTTCTTGACGAATTGGTAAATGATTTTCTTTCTTTTGCATGTATGACTGCTGTCATGGTAATCCCCTTTCTTTCAGACTTTTTTTCTAATAACTCAATTCGAAAAAAGCCTTCTTACTACTATTGGTTTCCCATCATCACAAAGTCTAAACATGCTAATGAAAGAAATAATCAACTCACAACTCGCAAAGAAGATCCCTATAATATTATAATCTGCTAAAATCGTTTAAAAGTCAAAGACAAAATATTAGTCAAAAAGCACGCTGACCGATTGTTTTTCATGAACACGGATGATCGCTTCACTTAGCAATGGAGCGACAGAAAGCTGAATCAGCTTTTCAATTTTTTTCTCTTCCGGCAAAGCGATTGAATTCGTTACGACTAACTCTTTAATCTTCGAGTTTTGAATTCGTTCTATCGCAGGTCCAGACAACACCGGATGTGTACAGCAGGCATAAACTTCCCTTGCCCCATGCTCTACTAGAGCATTTGCCGCAAGCGTAATCGTTCCTGCTGTATCGATGATATCATCAATTAAAATGGCTGTTTTGCCTTCGACATTCCCAACAATGTTCATAACTTCAACCATATTTGGCTTAGGACGGCGCTTATCGATTATGGCAATTGGCGCCTTCAGCCGATCTGCCATTTTTCGTGTTCTCGTCACACCGCCATGATCAGGAGAAACAATGACAATATCATCAAAGCGTTTTTCCAAGAAATAATCTGCTAAAATCGGCACTCCCATTAAGTGATCGATAGGAATGTCAAAGAAACCTTGGATTTGCGGAGCATGCAAATCAAGAGTAATCATCCTTGTCGCGCCTGCAGTTTCCAATAAATTCGCAACAAGCTTAGCAGTAATAGGTTCTCTTGCACGTGCTTTCCGATCCTGCCGCGCATAACCATAGTATGGCATAACAATATTAATGGTTTTGGCAGATGCACGTTTAAGCGCATCAATCATAATGAGCAATTCCATTAAATGCTCATTGACTGGATCACTTGTCGATTGGATCACGTATACATCGCAGCCGCGAATGCTTTCTTCAATATTAATTTGAATCTCCCCGTCACTAAATCTCGTAACCGAACTTTTTCCCAAATCGACTCCTACTATATCCGCGATCTCCCTGGCAAGGGCTGCGTTTGAGTTTAAAGAAAAGATTTTTAAATTTTCGTCTTTATAACGATTTTTTGTCATTGTAAAGGGACCCTCCAAATTACGATTTTTTACCATTCATTTTTTCGATGACGTATCTCTCTTTATTCACTTGACGAGCCCTTGCGATCGATAATGCGCTGCCAGGGACGTCATCTGTAATAGTTGATCCGGCTGCTACATATGCTCCTTCGCCAATCGTAACCGGCGCAATAAGGTTTGAATTACATCCAATAAAGGCTCCGTCTTCGATTTTCGTTAAATATTTATTTTTCCCGTCATAGTTAACTGTTATCGAACCGCAGCCAAGATTCACCCCATTCCCAACTTCTGCATCTCCAATATAGCTTAAATGGGATGCTTTCGATTCTTTTCCAATTTTAGATTTCTTGACTTCGACAAAATTCCCAATTTTTACTCCATCGTCAATAACGGAGGCTGGGCGAATGTGTGCGAACGGACCGATGTTAACCTGATTTCCGATCTGACTGTCATGAACAACAGAATGACGGATGTTCGTATTATGGCCAATTTGGCAATCTTTAATTTCGGAGTTGGGACCGATTTCACATTCCTCTCCGATGACCGTTTTACCGATAATGACTGTACCCGGATAAATGACAGTATCTTGTCCGATCTCTGCATCTGCTGATATATATGTATTATCAGGATCGACAATTGTAACTCCGTTTTTCATATGCTTTTGATTGATTCGCCTTTTCATAATAAGCTCCGCTTGCGAAAGCGCTATGCGGTCGTTTACCCCTAACGTTTCTTCAAAAGAATCTGTTTGAAACGCTGAAATGATTTCGCCTTTTTCCTTCAAAATCTCAATTACATCCGGCAAATAATATTCGCCTTGCGCATTGTCATTATTGACATGCTTTAAAGCTTCAAATAAGGAAGCGTTATCAAAGCAATAAGTTCCCGTATTAATTTCTGTCACAAGACGTTCACTTTCTGTAGCATCTTTATGCTCAACTATTTTTTCAACCAGCCCTTCTACATTGCGGATCACTCGTCCATATCCAGTCGGATCATCCGCTTCTGCTGTCAGAATGGTGGCTTTTGCTTTCGTTTCCAGATGATGCTTTAACAATTTTTCAAACGTCTCGCTGGTGATCAGCGGCGTATCGCCACAAACAACAATTGTCGTTCCTTCTTTCCCCTCAAGATATTGAGCCGCCTGCAAAACAGCGTGAGCAGTTCCAAGCTGCTGCTCCTGCAAAACATACAATGTCTGTTCGCCGAGCTCTGATTTTACTTTTTCCGCACCATGACCGACGACGGTAATGATTTCGTCAACTTGAAGCTTGGAAACATTGTCTATCACATGCTGTACCATAGGTTTACCGCAAACAGGATGCAGCACTTTATAGAGCTTTGATTTCATTCTTGTTCCTTGCCCGGCTGCTAAGATGACTGCAAAACATTTCTCCATTTATAGGCCTCCAATACCCTTTTTATCCATAAAAATCTTATCTTAAATAATGTTCTATTTCAAGAAATCTTGTGTGATTCCGTAAATTTCCGTTTCACTCTATTTTTCTCGAAAAAGGTACAGAAATAGGATAGGAATTTTATTAAAAATCTACGAGGAAGCCCTAAATTTTATGCTTCTTCCCTCTTTTCTAAAGGCCGGTTTTGATACTTTGACGAAAAAACAAGAAGGAAAAGAACGCCTGATTGGAGGCCTTAACACAAAAAAAAATTCATTTCAGCAGAACAACATTGCCTAAAGTTTTTTTGATTCATTCGATTGCTTCCTTTCGATGAACCAGATTTTCTGACGGTGGCTGAACGTAGAAGGTTATACTTGGATGCATTGTTGTTCAACGAAGTTGATTTACGATTTACAGCTCTGCATTTCTTCGTTTTTTCAAATGCCGATGTATGAACATTAATTTTTGAAACAAATACCATTTCCTATACAACCATCAGACTTGATGATCAATAGCTGCATAACAATTGAGTATGTAAGAAAAACAAAGGAGGCCATCTATTCTTTTGCAAACGTTTACTAAATCGTATTAGTGAACAGATCCTTTAAAAAAGAAAGGGTCTTAAGCTGAATGCTTTAAGCCCCTTCTTTTACATCATATTTTTATGAAGCCCCTGCTTCTTCATATTCAAAATCTTCCGTCTCACCTAAACGGTGATATTCAGCTAGAACAGCGTCTTGAATTTTACCGCGAGTATTTGAATTAATAGGATGTGCAATGTCTCGAAACTCTCCATCCGGTGTACGTTTACTAGGCATTGCTACAAAAAGGCCGTTATTTCCGTCAATTACACGTATATCGTGGACGACAAATTCATTATCCAATGTTATGGACGCAATCGCTCTCATCCGACCTTCTGTATTGACGCGGCGCAATCTTACATCTGTCACTTCCATCCTGTTCACCACCTTTTTCTTCGCAAAAACTTTAGTAACCATAATTCAACAATTCAACGGATTTTTAAATTTTCCTTCTTTTCACACAAAAAATTTTTGGGAAAAATAAAAAAATAAAAAAGGATCCGATTCGCAAAACGGATCCTGAACAATCAACCTTTTATTTAACTAAAGCAATCACTTCAATTTCAACGAGGACATCTTTCGGAAGTCTTGCAACTTCCACACATGACCGAGCAGGCTTATGCGTTTGAAAATATTCCCCATATACTTCATTAAAAGCAGCGAAATCGTTCATATCTTTTAAAAATGCGGTTACTTTGACAACAGTTTCCAACGAAGCGCCTGCTTCTTCCAATACACCCTTTAAATTCGCGAAAACTTGGTGAGTCTGTTCTTTAATATCTCCTTGTACCAAGTTTCCTTCAGGGGTTAAAGGAATTTGTCCAGAGCTATAAAACATGTTATTCACAATAATTCCTTGAGAGTATGGTCCGATTGCAGCCGGAGCCTTTTTTGTTGAAACGACTTTCATTTTGAAACACTCCCTTACGATTCATTATTTTTATGCTAGAGGAAATCGAAATAATTTCCTTTACTAACTTGTATGGATCGTTCCTTTTCATTCATATCGGAAAGTTTTAAAATGGAAATATATTCATTTACAAGCCGTTCATCCACGCTTTCTGATTCCACAAGAACCCCAATTCCTGAAACGTTTGCGCCAAATTCAGACAGCATGCTGATCATGCCGTTGATCGTTCCTCCGGCCTTCATAAAGTCGTCAACAATTAACACATTCGATCCTTCTTTTAAGCTCCTCTTTGCAAGCGTCATAGTTTGGATTCTTTTCGAAGAGCCTGAAACATAATTAATGCTTACCATCGGCCCTTCTGTCACTTTATTGTCACGACGAACGATGACAAAGGGAACATCCAAATAGCTGGCAACTGCATAAGCAATTGGGATTCCTTTCGTAGCTACAGTCATGACGACATCAATTGTACGATTCGCAAAAACCGAAGCAAATAAACGCCCGATTTGATTCATCATTTTTGGATTTCCCAGTAAATCTGTTAAATATAAATAACCTCCAGGTAAAAGCCGGCTGGGGTCTGAGACTTTCTCGCACAGTCTTTGAATAATTCCATTTGCTTCGTCCCTCGTCACCTTCGGAATAAATTTGACACCGCCAGCTGCGCCTGGGGTTGTGATTAAAGTTCCGATCCCTTGTTGCTCAAAGGTTTGCTTTATGATCACTAAATCCTCGCTAATGGAGGATTTAGCTGATTCGTACCGTTCAGAGAAAAAAGTTAATGGGATGAGCGCATGTGGATGATGAAGCAAATAGTGTGTCATATCGACAAGTCTCCCACTGCGTCTAAATTTCATAGACGAACCTCCAAATTCCGAATGTTTTTAAAGTAAATATAACTTAATATTCGCATTTAATCAAGGGCTATCCGATCCCCAAGCATTCTGACTGCATACACTTGATCGCAAAATCCCCTCAAGCCGTTATAAACACGATGAAGCCTCGACTCGTGTTGAACAAGACCATATACTGTCGGTCCGCTTCCGCTCATTAAAACAGCATCAGCTCCAAAACGTTTCATTTGTTCTTTAATCAAAGCAACTTCCGGATACATCTTCATTGTGACCGACTCAAGGACATTTCCAAGCTTCGCACAGATTTCTTGATAATTTTGATCCTTTATCGCTTTGACCATTCCACTAACATCAGGATGCTCAATGTCATTTATCTTCAAATGTCGGTAAATTTCAGCAGTGGACACACCGATATCAGGCTTCGCCAATACGACCCAGCAATGCGGAGGAGGATCAATCAGCTCAATTTTTTCGCCTCTTCCGGTCGCCACAGCTGTGCCTCCGTAAACACAAAAAGAAACATCTGAACCAATTTCTGCTCCAAGTTTCGCAAGATCATCAAGGGAAAGATCCAAATTCCATAGTTTATTTAATCCCCTTAACGTTGCTGCTGCATCACTGCTCCCTCCTGCAAGGCCCGCAGCAACAGGGATGCACTTTGAAATCGTGATTGCCACACCCTTTTGAATTCCGAAACGGTCCTTTAAAAGCTGTGCCGCTTGGTAAGCTAAATTCCGATCATCATCTGGCACAAATCGATTATGCGATATGATACGTATTTTATTTTCATCAAGAAGCTTCAGCTCGATTCGATCAGCTAGATCTATGGTCGTCATGACCATATTCACTTCATGGTATCCGTCAGATCTTTTATGTAAAACATCTAAAGATAAATTAATTTTTGCCGGAGCTTTTTCCAATACTCGCAAATACATTCACCTACTTTTTCGTTCTGACAAAATGTATTCACATTGTACCATAAATAGGGATATAATAGCATAATTCGACAAAATCCGTCCATTGAAAACACAAAAAAATGCCGGCCCAAACTATGAGCCGGCCACCCGAATGTCTGCTTTTAAAAAGTTTTGCCGTTTTGCTTAGCCAATTGCTCTTCTGCAATCTCGATCGCCCGTTTTACCATGTTTCCGGCATCACGAGCCCGAATGGCTCCCCATCCTTCATTTTTGACCGTTTCATAAAAGCCCAATTCCTTAGCCAATTCATACTTAAAGCTTTCTGACATAATGCCTCGGCGTCTAGCCATTCTTTGACTCCCCCTTAAATAAAAACAGACATTCCCGCGGATTTTATCCGCTTACTGTTAGTTTCAAGCGAAAAGCTTGATTTATGCTTTTAAAAAAATGCCAGAGAAAAAAATAAAAGCAGCAAACAAATTTCGTTTACTGCCCGCCCATTGCAACATTGTTGTTTTCATCTATAAAAGTAATTTGGACTGTTTCCGTTAACACATCTGCATAGCTGTATGAAACGCGTTCAAAAGCATTTTCTTCCTGGTCAAGTTCAATCACAAAAACCGATGGATACGTCTCGGCTAAAACGCCTGAACGTTCAATTGTTTTTCTACGTCCGCCATTCGCTTTTAATGTTAATCGACGGCCTAGATTAGAATCGAGAGCTTGTTTAATATCGGATAACGTTTTTGCCATTGGAACCACCTCACAAAGTTCATTATACACAGAATCGACTAATAAGTCAAACAAATTTTTTATTATAACAGCCTTTAAACATCTGTGTCAACGTTTTCTTTTCAACAAATTTCTCTAATACTTGTCATAGTTTTCCCGTTTTTGCAAAAATTATATGGATTTATCCAAAAAAAAAGCAGTCCAAACGTTTATTCGTTTTGACCTGCTTCCTCAATATATCGGTTAAATGGTAAACCTGACCGCATGACGCCCTTTGTTTCAATGCCTCCTAATCCTTTTTCCCGCGACAAGGTGTTTCGAAGTACATCCCAAACATTAATACGTTCTACAAAAGGAGTAAAGCTGATTTTAGAAACAATATACACAGGATCTAAAGCATGAATGTTCACTCTTGACGGTGAACTTGCAAAATTGGCCCCAGCTCTTATTAATGACTCAAAATGAGATTGGCATGCACCGGCAAAAATAATCAGCTGATCAAGCCCGGGAATTTTTTTCCGTGCCTTCCTGACCGTTTTAATAAAATCCTTCGAGTGTCGGTAAGCATTCAAATCCAATATTGTCCCTTTATGCTTCGAATAAGAATCATGTCCAGTAATGACTAGTATATCCGGCCGATATTTTTCTAAAAGCTCATCAATATGATCAGCCATTTCGTTTTCTTTTAAATGTATGCCGTGAACAGGAACACCAATTTTTTCGTATAAATTTAAGCATTTTTCCAAATAATTGGGGTCGCCATCTACATGTAATACTCTGCCTGGAATATGAAAACATTCATTTTGATATTCAAATTCGGACGAAGCGTAAAATTCTTGTTTTTCACGAGATAGATCATAATCTTGCTTCAGGAGATAAAGCGTATTTTCTATTTTTTCCCTTTCTTGTTTTTCACGTATTTTTTGTTCTTCTTTATTCATGATGACTAAGTCGTCATAAGGGGCATCAGCAATTAAACGGACGTCCTGTCCTGAAATAAGGGCAATCAGACGGCCAGTATGATCCTTTTTTATTTCTAAGATCCGAAAAAGCAAATCGCACTGATAAGACTTTCTGGCCACTATCATCCCCGGCTTTATTAGCATAATGTTCACTCCGAACGGGAATAGTTTTCTTTTCTTCTTTAACGTATGTCTTGCTTTTCAAAATGGTGATTTACCCTATTTAAATATTTCGTAAAGTCTGTCGCTCAATAAAGCAAATTCTTCAATGGTCAATGATTCCCCCCTGCGCTTTCCATCGATTCCTGCTGATGTCAAACATTCTTCAATTATGTTTTTATTCGCCTTCCCATTGGGTAAGTTGTTGAGTAAATTGTTCAATAACGTTTTTCTTCTTTGAGCAAAACTTGCTTTTACTACTTGAAAGAAAAATGCTTCATTTTTGACATGAATAAGCGGTTCTGGACGCAAATCGAGGCGAATGACAGACGAATCCACGTTTGGCTGAGGGATGAATACTGTCTTTGGCACCGACATAACCGTTTTCGCTTCAGTGTAATATTGGACGGCAATGGATAATGAGCCGTAATCTTTTGTTGACGGTTTGGCTGTCATTCGTTCTGCCACCTCTTTTTGAAGCATGACGACGATCGCTTTTAGTGGCAAACGGTTTTCCAAAAGCTTCATAATGATCGGCGTGGTGATATAGTATGGCAAATTGGCGACTACCATGACTTCACAGCAATTGTTCAATTTTTTTTCAATGATTTCGTGGAGATTTGTCTTTAATACATCTTGATAAATGATTTCGATATTTGAATATGGAGCTAAATTTTCTTCAAGAATCGGAAGCAGTCTTCCATCGACTTCAAAGGCAATAACTTTCTTAGCATTTTTTGCCAATTGTTCTGTTAATGCGCCGATCCCTGGACCTATTTCGATGACTCCTGTTTCTTCTGTTACACCTGCACGCTCAATCATTCGATGCAATATGTTCGGTTCCACAATAAAGTTTTGCCCTAAGCTTTTTTTAAAAGAAAAGCTGTATTTTTCAAGAATTTGTTTCGTTCGGCTTAACGTTGCTATTTCTTTTTCCATCTGCCTCTTCCTCCTTTAAGATCGCCTCAATTGCCTCCAAAAACGCTTCTTTCGTAATATGAAACATTGCCAAGCGTTTCATTAGCTGTTTTCCGTTAGCATAGCCGATTTTTAGCCGCTCTCCAAGCTTTTCCCTCCGCTCTTTTGCCGTTGGACCGCCAATTAAACCATAAAAAATCAAATCTAACATGGAAATGCTGCTTTTCCATTCGTTCATTTCCTCTCTCACCGAACGCAGCGCTTTCCGAATAGATTCTGCGCTGGCATGCTCAACGCCAATTCCTCTCCCGTTTTTTGCTCTGGCTTCATTGCGTGGCAAAAAGGCATGTTTGCATCCAGGAACATGTTCAGCTATTGTTTTGCGAATTTTTTCTCCCGGAGCGTCAGGATCCGTAAAAATAATAACTCCCCGCGTGTTTTGGGCAAGGCGTATTTGTTCAATAATCGATTGATTAATGGCAGAGCCGTTCGTTTCAATCGTATCGGCGTCCACTGCTCTTTTTATTGCCAGCGTATCATCTTTACCTTCAACGATAATAATTTCTTTTATTTTTTTTTTCATTTTTTCCTCCAAAACTTGAAACCTTTTTGTAATATTTGTCGTCAAATTGTATAAAAGGCTACTGATTTCCAATTATAACGTAAAAAAACAGAGGGTCGAAACCCTCTGTCAAAACAGCACTCGATAAAGTTAACGTAAAACCCTTATTTTGACCTTTTTTCGACCCCATTGATATGCTTGAGACTTATTTGGGAAAAATACGTCAATTTTATTCCCGGAAATTGCTGAACCAGTATCGGCGGCAACTGCATATCCGTATCCTTCAACATACACCTTTGATCCGAGCGGAATGACAGACGGATCAACTGCGATTACCTTTGCATTTGGATTTGAGCGCAAATTGTACCCCGTTGCTGTTGTGCCTGAACAGCCATTGCAGGATGCTGTATATGCAGTAGCCGTCACATAAAATTCTTTAGACTTGCTGCCAGTTCCTCTTGAAGCTAGTGCAGGCTGCGAAGAAGCTTTTGTCCCGACAACAACAATTTTATCTTTGCTTTCCTTCGTTGTTACAGTTTTTATAAGCTTACGGGAAACTTCTTTTCCATTTTCCAAAATGACTTCAAACTGTTTTTGGCGTGTTCCTTTTTCGCCTTCTTGAATCACTTTTTTCGTTCCTTCAGCTAAATTTTTATCTGTACGTTGAACGATTTTAAATACAATTGGTTCTTCCACTACATCGGTGACTTTTTCTACTCTGGTAATTTCTACATTTGTGTTTTTATTTAACACTGTTGTTAGCCCAGGCTTTACTTTATCCATTGGATTCAATTTTACGTTATGTTCCTTTAAAAAGTCAGCGACAGTAGTCGAAGTAGACCAAATCTGTTGGTTTTTCCCACCAATATTTAAAGTGATAAGATGCGCTTTATTCACCTTTAGTTCCATGTTTTTTTCAATTTTTGCATCTAATGCTGGTAGAACTTCATCTTTTTCGGTAATGGAAATTTTTTGCTGCCTTAAAACATCTTCTACCGTATCAACAGTTGTGAAAATCTTCCTTCGCTCATTGTCTACAATCAGCTGGACAGGTTTGGCATATTTTATCACTATATTCATGTTGTCTTGAATGTCCCGATGTTTCGCATGAGAAATATAATCATTAGCTTGTAATTTTATATCTAATTCTTTCAAAAGATCACTGACTTGGTCTGCATGGGTCCTTACTTCCTCTGTTTTCCCATCAATAGTGACTCTAACAGTATCTTTTGTTCCTTCATAGCCCCCATACGTTGCTCCTGTGCCAATTAAACATACACCGACTGCAGAAAGGACATACTTTTTTCTCTTGGAAAGGTTGGATACCATATTTTTCATGTTTTCAATCACGAAAACGCCTCCTTCTCCTCCGTGAGATTATATAGAGTATTTTTAAACCTGTCAACCCTCCTGCACTTTTCTCGTTTTTTGTAACTATTATCTTGAAGTTTGAACAAAAAGTGAAGAAAGACTTCTCGACACGTTTATCCTATGAGGAAAAGAAGACGTGTAGAACTTTTTTGAATCATTCTTTTTTCAGACAAGCTTGAACAAGCTTCGACAGAAATCTTTATCATGAAATGCCGAATAATTTTTTTCCATTTCTGGTTGTAACTTTTGCTATTTCTTCAAAGGTGAGTCCTTTCAGCTCTGCAATTTTTTCTGCGATATATTTGACATAGCTTGGTTCATTCCGTTTGCCACGGAATGGATGAGGGGTTAAATAAGGACAATCGGTTTCAATTAATAATCGGTCCAATGGAATTTCCGCAGCTACTTCTTTTGGTTTTTTTGCATTTTTAAATGTAACAGGACCGCCGAACGAAATATAGAAATTCATGTCCATACATTGCTTGGCAACCTCTAAGCTTCCGGAAAAGCAATGCATGACTCCGCCTACTTCCTTCGCATTTTCCTCTTTTAATATTTGAACAATGTCTGCAGTTGCTTCTCTGTTATGAATAATGATCGGCAGCTGTACTTCCTTTGCTAATGCAATTTGCTTGCGAAACACTTCTTTTTGCACATCCTTAGGTGATTTATCCCAATGATAATCCAGGCCCATTTCACCTAGTGCGACAACTTTCGGATGGCTGGAAAGCTCTCTTAACCAATCTAAATCGTGATCCGTCATATCAATGGCATCAACCGGATGCCAGCCGACAGCTGCATATATAAAGTCATACCTTTCAGAAAGCTCTATAGCCTTTGGAATTGTTTTGCGGTCAAAGCCGACAACAACGATAGTTTCCACTTTTTCTTGAAGTGCCCGGTCAATTACTTCGTTTAAATCCTCCTCAAATTGCACCGCATTTAAATGTGCATGAGTATCAAACAGCATATTTTGACATCCTTTCCAATCATTTTTTCCCTTTTTCGATAAAAGGGAAAGAGGTGTTCCACGTGAAACACCCCAAAAAAACAATCTCCGACAAATTTATTTGATTTTCGTTCCATTCGGTAAATCTGAATCGACGGTAGCAAGCGACAAGGTTCCGTTTTCTTCCCCTGCCAAAATCATTCCTTGCGACAATTCTCCACGCAATTTTACCGGTTTTAAATTTATTGCACAAATAACTTTTTTGCCGATTAATTGTTCAGGCTGATAATATTTAGCAATTCCAGAAACAACTTGGCGTTTTTCAGATCCTAAATCCAACTGAAGTTTTAACAGCTTGTCTGCTTTTTCTACTCTCTCCGCTTGAATAACCTCCGCCACGCGTAAATCCACTTTCATAAAATCATCAATTGTAATTTCATTCTCATCATCTGCTGTTTCTTTTTTAGCCTCAGGTGCCGATCCTTTCATCTGCTCTTTTATATAGTTCACTTCCTGTTCGATATCTAAACGCGGAAACAGCGGCTCTCCTTTTTGCACCCGAACCTCTTCCAGCTGCCCAAACTTATGAATGGATTCCCAATTTTTCAAATGATCGTCCTCTACACCTATTTGCGCAAAAATTTTATCCGGTGTTTTTGTTAAAAATGGTTTTAATAAAACGGCTATATGTCGAAGCGACTCAGCCAAATGATACATGACGGATGCAAGCTGATTTCTTTTTGACTCGTCTTTTGCCAGTACCCAAGGCTCCGTCTCATCAATGTATTTATTTGTCCGGCCAATAAATTGCCATAGAGCTGTCAGCGCAACGGAAAACTCCATTTTATCCATGGCTTCTTCGTACTTTTTAACTGTTTCGATTCTGAATGAGCGAAGAGCCTCATCGTAAGGGGTTTCATTCGCTTGTTCTTTTTTTACAATGCCGTCAAAATATTTATCGATCATGGCCACCGTTCGGTTTAGTAAGTTTCCTAAGTCATTAGCTAAATCATAGTTAATGCGCTCCACAAAGCCTTCAGGAGTAAATACTCCGTCCGCTCCAAACGGAACTTCACGCAGCAAATAATAGCGCAAAGCATCAAGCCCATAACGGTCAATCAATGTAACTGGATCCACAACATTTCCTTTTGATTTAGACATTTTTCCGTCCTTCATTAACAGCCATCCATGTCCAAACACTTTTTTAGGAAGAGGCAGATCAAGCGCCATGAGCATAATCGGCCAGTATATCGTGTGAAAGCGGACAATCTCTTTCCCTACTAAATGAACATCTGCAGGCCAATATTTTTTAAATTTTTCTTCATTCTCGGTTCCGTAGCCGAGCGCCGTAATATAGTTTGTCAATGCGTCAATCCAAACATAAATAACATGTTTTGGATTACCAGGAACTTTAATGCCCCAGTCAAAAGTCGTCCGGGATACCGCCAAATCTTCCAGCCCAGGCTTTATAAAGTTATTGATCATTTCGTTTTTTCTTGATTCCGGCTGAATAAACTCTGGATTTTCTTCATAAAATTGCAGAAGCCTGTCGACATATTTGCTCATTTTAAAGAAATAAGACTCTTCTTTTACCTTCTCAACAGGGCGGCCGCAATCAGGGCAATTTCCGTCCACTAGCTGTCTTTCTGTAAAAAACGATTCACAAGGCGTACAGTACCATCCTTCATACTCATCTAAATAAATATCTCCCTGCTTTACTAGACGGTCGAAAATTTTTTCTACTACCTTCTTATGTCGCTCTTCAGTCGTTCTTATAAAATCATCATAGGAAATATCTAATTTTTTCCATAATTCTTTAATCCCTGAAACAATGTCATCAACATACTTTTTAGGAGATACTCCTTTTTCCTCCGCTTTTCGCTGGATTTTTTGCCCATGCTCGTCAGTTCCCGTTAAATACATGACATCGTAACCGCGAAGGCGTTTATATCTCGACATGGCATCGCCGGCTACCGTTGTATACGCATGACCGATATGTAATTTATCGCTCGGATAGTAAATGGGCGTCGTTAAATAAAATGTTTTTTTTCTGTTTTCCACAATATTAATCCTCCTTTGCCACTACATTACAGAAAAGCTCTCGTCAGTTGGACGAGAGCGACAAAACCAAGCATTGATTACATATTCTATGATACCATCATAGCCTGTTTTATCAAGAAAATATACATAATCTTTCATCATCTTATAAGATTTGAACAGTTATTTAAATTGAACAGTATTTCGAATCAAAAGGATTGACGTTTATTGGAAAAACTGTTATTCTATTAATTGACAATCGCAAATGTCGAATAATGACGAAAAAGGGAGTATATAGGCGATAAATCTTTATTTTACAAATGGGAGGAGACAAATTTTATGAAATCTACTGGAATTGTTCGTAAAGTTGATGAGTTGGGACGCGTAGTTATTCCGATTGAATTGCGCAGAACATTAGGAATTGCTGAAAAAGATGCTTTAGAAATTTATGTGGATGACGACCGCATCATTTTGAAAAAATATAAGCCTAGCATGACTTGTCAAGTAACTGGAGAAGTTTCTGATGATAACTTCCAGCTTGCAGGCGGAAAAATTGTTCTTAGCCGCGAAGGTGCAGAGCAAATTTTAAAAGAAATCCAAACCATTTTGGAATCTTCTAAATAAAAAGTTAAAAGTCCCTACTATTCAGGGACTTTTATTTCAAATGATACTCCTGATACACTTCCCGTTTTGGCAAATTTCGATCCAATGCGGCCAATTTGATCGCTTCTTTTGATGGATAGCCTTTTTCTATATAATGTTCAACATGTTCTTTAATCGTCCATTTACTCCACCATGTTTCTTTATTATCATCGGGAGTATTTTCTTGACTGCCTTCAATGATTAAACAAAACTCCCCTTTGATTTCATGATTTTCCGCCCAATCTAATAGTTCATCAACTGTCCCCCTCACAAACTCCTCATACATTTTTGTTAACTCTCGAGCAACAGCTATTTTCCTATTGCCAAAAAATTCATGAATATCCTTTAACGTTTCAACGAGTCGATGAGGGGATTCATAAAGGATAATGGTTTCTTTCTTATTTTTTAATTGCTCCAATTGTTTTTTCTTTTCTTTTTTCTTGTGATGTAAAAATCCAAAAAAATAAAAAGGCTGAGGCGCAATTCCTGAAGCGATCAATGCCGTTAATGCAGCATTAGCCCCCGGAAGCGGTATAACCGGATAATGATGGTCTAAAACTAGCTGAACAAGCTCACTTCCTGGATCAGAAATGGTTGGCATGCCGGCATCGCTGACAAGTGCAACTTTTTTCCCTTCTTCAATCATTTTCATGATCTGTCTTCCACTCGAATTTTTATTATGTTCATGATAGCTGATGATGTTTGTATCAATATGATAATAATGACATAATTTTTTCGTTTGTCTCGTGTCCTCCGCTGCAATGACGTCACACTCTTTTAACACACGGATTGAACGGAACGTCATATCTTCTAAATTTCCGATCGGCGTCGGCACTAAATATAGTGCGCCCTTCTCTACATCTTCCGCATAGCTTTTTTGCTGCCACATCCCTATTCACCACCATAATTTATACATTCCGCTTTGGTCACATTTTATTTACCCGTACAATATTTTTTTAACTTCATCCGTATAATTGTTTTGATCATCGTAAACGATCAATGGGGGTAGAATTTTTAAATCAGGATTCCCATCTTTTATTCCTTCTACTAATAAAGTATTTGCTTCCTTTCCAAGCTTTGGATATACAAAGCGAATTCTTTTCGGTTCCACTCGATATTTTTTCATGAGTTCGATCATTTCTAAAAATCGTCCTGGACGATGGACAAAGGCAACTTTTCCCCCCGGCCTTACCAATTGGCTGCTTACACGTATAGCATCTTCAAGAGTGCATAATATTTCATGCCTTGCAATCGCAAAATATTCGTTTTTATTTAACTCTTCTTGTCCCGGCGTTTTGAAATAAGGGGGATTGCATGTTACAACATCGAACTTCCCATACCCAAGCTGTTTCGGCATGTCCAAAATGTCGCCGTGAATGATCTTTATTTGATGTTCAAGGTGATTATATTGGACAGATCTGACAGCCATATCAAACAGCCGCTTTTGTATTTCCACTCCTGTGATCGTTCCTTTTGTTCTTGTGCTTAATAAAAGTGGAATCACCCCGTTTCCTGTACAAAGGTCAATCAAATTCCCTTTTTGGATCGGGACATACACAAATTTTGCGAGAAGAACTGCATCGAGAGAAAATGCAAAAACTGAAGGACTTTGAATGATGCGCAAATCTTCCGCTAACAAATAATCCAGCCTTTCATCATCGTGCAAATATACCATGTAAATTTCCCTTTCTTGAGATTACTTACTCGTCCTAGTCATAAGAAAAGCCTCCTGAAAAGGAAGCTGCACTTACTTTTTATTTAAAAATGAGAGGCAGAACAGGCAATCTCCATCTTTCCTTACACTGCCATAATGCAGATTACAAATATGAAATCCTTCCTGATAAAGTCTTGCCAGGTTATCATACCCTTCGCCAATATCTATATGTCCAAGCTTTTTTTCCTTCTTCTTAGCGCTTTTCAATTCTTCTTGTTTCAAATTCATTTGATCAAAAGAAGACATTCGTTTGCGCAAGTGGTCGTTTTCCAATTTTAAATGTTGGTTTTCTTCAATTAATTCTCCTATATGCTGCTTTAATTCTCCTAATTGGCGGTACAAATAACCAATTTGTTCCTCCAGCAATGTCACAGCATCAAAAATTTCTTTTTTGTTCACTGGTTTTCCACCTCTAATCTGTGAACTCCATAGAAACAGCATCGTCTTGTATTAATTCTTCCCATGTGTATTCAACGACGCGATCGCGATTGATCAGTTCGACTTGCAGCACACGTTCTAAAATATTTAGTCCGACAACCTTTCCTGTTCCATTCGGAGTTTCTATAGTATCTCCAATATCCGGAAGTTGCTCTTTTGCTGTTTCATATTCATCATTCTCATATTTTAAGCAGCACATTAATCTTCCGCATAACCCCGAAATCTTTGTAGGATTCAAAGACAAATTTTGATCTTTCGCCATCTTAATCGAAACAGGCTCAAAATCCCCTAAAAATGTGGAGCAGCATAGCATTCTTCCACAGGGGCCGATTCCGCCAAGCATTTTCGCTTCGTCTCGCACCCCGATTTGTCGAAGTTCAATTCTCGTTTTAAAAATAGAGGCCAAATCTTTTACAAGCTCGCGAAAATCAATACGCCCGTCAGCAGTAAAGTAAAAAATGACTTTGTTGCGGTCAAATGTATACTCTACATCGACAAGCTTCATCTCTAAACCGTGTTCTTCTACTTTTTTTAAACAAATATCCATCGCTTCTTTTGCTGCCCTGTTGTTTTCTTGGACAATCATCCGATCCTTTTCATCAGCTTTCCGAATGACTTTCTTTAATGGAAGCACAATATCATGCTCTTCCACTTGTTTTTTGCTGACTACTACTTTTCCATATTCAATCCCTCTGATTGTTTCAACAATGACATAATCATCAAGCTGTATATCAAAACCATTTGGATCAAAATAATAAATTTTTCCCGCCTTTTTAAAGCGAACTCCTACAACATCATACAAGCTTATCCCTCCTGCAATGTTAAAACCAAATCTTCCATAAGAAGCTGCGGATTAACATTGAAATTTAACCGTTTTTTTGCATTCAAAATGGAGACGATTTGGTGTAAAACAGTTCGTTGGCCAAGCTTTAGCCCTTGCTGTTTTAACATTGGCAATATATCTAAATAAACAACGTCATCTTCATTTCCGATTTGAATTGATAATAAATCTTTATATAAAAATAGGAGAAAATCCAGTCCCATTTCCATTTGCTCTTTATCTGCAAAAAAAGGCACCCAATGATTATGAATAAAAAGCAATGCATGGTCGGGACGGGAGTCCAATACTTCATATAATTTTATCACTTTGGTTCTTGCTTCCGCAAACCAATCGTCACGGCTAAGTGAAAATGCTTCTTCAATATTATTGGTAACTTGACTGACGAGGGCAGCTATATGACTTGGAGTCCCTTTTTTCTCAAGTTCCTGCTGAATCATTTTTGGGGGAATGGGTTGGAAGGTTAATATTTGGCATCTAGAAAGAATTGTCGGCAACACTCGATGAACTTGATTTGTTATTAATATTGCCATTGTTCCTTCCGTCGGTTCCTCCAAAAATTTCAATAAACTGTTGGCCGCATTGACAGTCATCTGGTCGCATCCAGATATGATATAAAGCTTCCGGTTCGATTCAACGCCCGTTTTTGCAAATTCCTTCTGCAATGCTTCTATTTGTTCTTTTTTGATTGATAAGCCATCAGGCTCTATAAAGTGAAGATCAGGATGATTTCCGCTCTCAACTCTCTTGCAGTTTGAACATTGTCCGCACGGTTTATAATTTTTCTCCAAATGCTCGCAAAAATAACTTTTTGCAGTTAAAAAAGCAGCATCCTTTTTTCCTGTGCCCTTTTTCCCTTGAAATAAATAGGCGTGGGCCAATCTATTTTTCTTAAAAGAATTTTGTATTATTTTCAATACTTTTGGCTGAAGTTTTTCGAGTTCTTCCCATGTTTTCATTTATTGTACCACTCGCTTACGTATATAAATTCACGATCAGCCCTTTTATTTCCCCTATTTTCCCTAAAATGTTTACGGCATCTTTTTCTTTATTTAAAATTTCTTCGGTCAATTCCACCAGCTTTTGGTCAATTTGGGAAACGATTTTTAAATTCCGTCTGTTCCCATAAAAATCCCAGCTCTTTGATTCTTTGACACCCATTCCGAATTCAATCGTTTCACGAATAAGCCGCTTTACTAATCTTTTAAACTTAGACAAATCATGCATATTTCTCGATTTACTTAGACGTTCTCCGGCTTCCTCCAGTTCATTTAAAAGCTGTTTCCATTGTTCTTCATGGAGCTTGGATTCATGCTTTTCAACCATTTGAGAAAATATTTTAGATCTGTTTTGTGTTCCGTTCTGTTCAATTGTTTGTTTAGGCAGTATTGTTCTTAAATCTTCATTTACTTTCATTTGCTCTCACCTTTAAAATTGATGAAATTGTTCAACTGGAAGGACAAAAACAGTTGCACCGCCAACCTCAATTTCAAGCGGATAGGGAACGTAAGAGTCGGTATTCCCGCCTATCGGTGAAACTGGAGCAACAAGCTGTTGGCGAGATTGGCAGTTCGTTTTAATGATATCGAGCGCTTTTTGCACACGAATGTCTTCTGTTCCAATAATAAAAGTAGTGTTGCCGGACTTTAAAAATCCCCCGGTGCTTGCAAGCTTTGTCACACGAAAGTTATGTTCCGTCAGGGCTTTTAATAAGCGGTTGCTATCTTGATCCTGGACAACAGCCATAATCAATTTCATACGGAAAAGCCTCCTTATTAATAAAAACGGAAAAGCAGGACATCTTGCCAGGACATTTTGCAGCGAATATCAATTTTTCTTCATTATATCAAGCTTGAGAACGATATGACTACAATGTTTCCTTCCAAAATAAGTCCAATGCACTCTCCGCTTCAAAAAAAACTTTTTCTAAAGGCTGATCTGCATTGATCACTTTTATTCTATTCGGAAACATTTCAATGATTTTCTTGTATCCTTCATAAACCTTTTGATGGAAATCCAATTTTTCCAAGTCAAGTCGATTGATTTCTCGATTTTGATTGCTAGTTATTCTTGCTAATCCTTTTTCCGGCAAAATATCAAAAAACAGCGTAAGATTGGGCATCATGCCGGTTATTGCAAATTGATTTATTTCAAGCACCTCTTGAATCCCGAGACCTCTTGCATACCCTTGATAGGCTAAAGAACTGTCAACGAATCGATCGCAAAGTACAATTTTTCCTTTATGAAGAGCGGGAATTACTTTTTCGACTAAATGCTGTCTTCTCGCGGCAGCATAAAGAAGCGCCTCGGTCCTTGCATCCATCTCTGTATGTTCTTTATGAAGAATAATTTCCCGAATTTTCTCGCTGATGACAATACCGCCTGGCTCGCGCGTCACGACAACGTCTTTTCCTTCTTTTTCTAACTTTTTTTCAAGCTTTTTAATAATTGTCGTTTTCCCCGCTCCTTCAGGTCCTTCAAACGTAATAAAAATTCCTTTCATTAAGATCACCTTTTCCTGAAAATAGAAATAAGGCCTTCTGCTAATTTCTTTCCTCCTTGAAAATTAGCACGCAGCTTCATTAACCTTTTCAACGCTTCAATTTGATTTTTTGTAATTTTTTCTCCCCTCATCAAAAGCGGTATTCCCGGCGGATAAGGAATAATCATTTCAGCAGAGATCTCTCCTATCGCTTCTTCTAATGATACAAATGTTTTTGTACAGTTTTCCATTGCCTCGTAAGAAATAGATAGCTGGCTGATTTCGTTTATTTGTACTTCCTTCTGAAGACCCCATTCCATCTTGCTTGTTTGGGTATTTTTTAATATGTCATTGACTTTCGAAAAGTGTCCAGTATCTTGAAACTCTTTAGCAAACGGAAGCACAAACAAAACATTTAGAGGATCGGCAAGCTCAGGATAAATACGTGCTTTTTCAAAAAGCTCCATTAAATCATAACCTGACATGGCATTTTGTGAACGAATTGTCAGTTTTAAAGGATCAACAGCCACAAAAGGATCCTTCGAAGACACTATATCGATATAGTCAAGCTGTTGAAAGATCTCCACATATTTATGCAAAGTTTGATTCAATTCCTCTTCCTTCGTTAACATATCCTCGACATACGCTCTTGCTAAATCAAGTGAGGCCATAATCAAATAAGACGGACTGCTTGTTTGCAGCATATGTATATAATGGCTAATTTTTTCCTCATTCACCAATTTGCTGTTTACATGCAAAAATGCTCCCATTGTCATAGCAGGCAATGTTTTATGGGCAGATTGTACGACAACATCTGCACCAACCGAAACAGCTGATTTCGGAAACGAAGAACTTGCGATCAAATGAGCCCCATGAGCTTCATCGACTAATACCGGAACACGGCGGGAATGAGCAAATTGAATAAGTTCATTTAATTTTGTATATGTTAAACCGTAATAGGTAGGGCTTGTCAAAATGATCGCTTTTACTTGAGGATATTTTTGAAAAGCTTTCTTTACCGTTTCAACTGGTACATAAGAAGGCACTTGAAAACCTTCATCGAACTTGGGAGATAAAAAAACAGGCTTTGCACCGGCCAGCTCTAATCCATGCATCACTGATTTATGACTATTTCGTTGAACGAATACGACATCCCCCTTTTGGCAATTAGCAAGAATCATTGCCAAGTTTCCGACCGTTGAACCATTCACTAAAAAATATGTTGACGATACTCCATATAATTCTGCTGCAAGCTGCTGCGCCTCTTTAATGATCCCTTCTGGCGCATATAAATCATCTAAATTAGCAATCTCAGTCAAATCCAGCTGAAGCGTTTGGCGAAAATGCGGAAACTGATTTGGATCATAAAGAATCCCGTTTTTATGACCAGGTACATGAAACGAAAGAGGATTTAACTGACAATGTTGAATTAAAGCATTATACAACGGAGTACGAATTTTTCCCATCTGCTTTCATCGCCCTTTTCTATTTGCTGCATAATTTCATTATAACAAAAAGAAAAACTTGACCATCTATTTATAGCCAAGTTAAGAATAAATTTTGGAAGCTGCCGCTTTTTTTAATTGTTCAACAAAATATTGATATTTCCGGTCACTCGTATCAGTCTGCACCATGTCCTTTTCACAATCCGTGCAAATAAAACTTGAATATAAATGAATGCCTTTCTCTTTTTGCTTATCACAGATCACACACGTTTCCCCAATAATTTCACTCTGTTGACTGTAAGTCATTCCTTCTCCACCTCCACCTTCATTATGTCCAAAATAAATATAATCTATGCAATTTTTGGAATTTTTTATTTATTTTCATATAAAAAAAGAGCAGCATCGATCGCCGCTCTTTTTGTTTTTGCCTGGCAGCGTCCTACTCTCGCAAGGGACAAACCCTCACTACCATCGGCGCTGAAGAGCTTAACTTCCGTGTTCGGGATGGGAACGGGTGTGACCTCTTCGCCATTGCCACCAAGCAATTTTTTTCTATTCATTGTTCCATTCAGTTCGATGGACAACTACTATTATAACTTTTTGATCGCAGTTGTCAACACTTTTTTGAATATCATTCTTTCAAAACTAGATAACGGTTCCTTCACGAATAGATGCTCCTACTTGGTTAAGTCCTCGATCGATTAGTATCCGTCAG
>ERZ1673755.27-NODE-27-length-40349-cov-28.442522_pt1 | contig 40349 bp, 39 predicted proteins | sample MGYA00580185_ERZ1673755 | MGnify/ENA primary metagenome ERZ1673755 (study PRJEB41219, sample SAMN04549639) | soil metagenome | isolation source: soil | place: USA:California, San Francisco Bay NWR | collected 2009-02-09 ...
AATAGTAGCACAAACCTTGGCCTAGGTCTGTACTACTAATGTTAGTATGTTTTTCGGATTTCAGTGGAAAACTGCTTTTTCTTTTTTGAGCATTCTTTTGATCGAGCGGTCTGCTTCTCTTAAAACAATTTCTTTGTCGAGTGTTTTTATTTTTTTGTTTTCCATTATAATCTCCCCATTTATAATGGTTGTTTCTACATTATCCCTTGAAGCAGAATAAACGATCCGCGAAATCGGATCAGCCTCAAAGGAAGGGAAAGTATGAAAATGATGTAAATTTAGAATCACTAAATCTGCCTTTTTGCCGATTTCAATACTGCCAATCTCTTTTTCCAATCCGACCGCTTTTGCCCCGCCGATGGTCGCCATTTTAAATACCTCTTTTGCTTTCATTGCGGAAGGGCCGTGCTTCGGCTTTTGGATGAGGGCAGCAAGCTTCATTTCCTGAAACATATTTAAATTATTGTTGCAAGGCGCTCCGTCTGCGCCTAAGCTTAACGAAACTCCCATTTCCATCAGCCCGGGAATATCCGCAATTCCTGAAGCTAATTTTAAATTAGACCCGGGGCAATGGCTAACATTTACTCCTCTGTCTTTAATGATTTTCTTTTCTTTTTCATCCAGCCAGATGCAGTGCGCCAAAATCAATCGTTTATTGGCAAGTCCAAGATAGTCAAGATATTCGATATTTCGCATCCCTGTCTGCTGTTCAACCAGCATGATTTCTTCCTGATTTTCCGCTGCATGAGTATGAACTTTTACTTGATATATTTCAGAAAGCCGTTGAACTTCTTTCAACAGTTCTTCTGTACATGAAAGGACAAATCGGGGAGAAAAGGCATATTGAATTCTTCCGTTTGCAAACATATGCCATTTTTCAAGCAAATCAACGCTTTCTTGGAGAGAATCAGCTGTTTTTTCGCGAAGCTCCATTGGCACATCGTCGCCACGATCCATCATCACCTTGCCTGATAAAGCTCTGATTCCGCTTCCTGCAATCGCTTGAAACGCTGCTTCTGTATGGTGAACGGTTTCCATATCGACAATCGTTGTGGTCCCGCTTTCAATCAATTCTCCAATGCCGAGCAATGCAGAATAATAGATCGATTCCTCATCATGTGCTGCTTCCAATGGCCAAATTCGTTTTTTCAGCCAATCTAACAATTCTAAGTCATCCGCCCGTGAGCGGAAAAGTGTCTGACATAGGTGAACATGGGTTTGAATGAAGCCCGGAATGACGGTCCGATTTTCTGCATTGATGATTTGATCGGCGTCACATGCAAGATTTTTCCCTATGTTGCTTATGATGCCATTTTCGATGAAAATATCTCCCGTGAAAATTTCATCCGCATGATTCATCGTAATAATTTGTGCGTTTTTGATCAACAGGCTCTTCATATTCCTTTCTCCTTGCTATAAGTATTGAAATTCATTCTAAGAATGTATGCAGGTAAATTCAATAAAAGTGTAAGAATTTATGACAAAAATAAAAAAATGTGGAAAAAAACTTAACAAAGAAATAATCAAACATTTTGAAAAATTGTAAAATCATTTTTAAGAAAAGAGGTGGTTTTTTGAAAGACAAAAGCCTTTTGACAGAACAGAGGCAATCATTAAAAAAAGATATTGCGAGAATTTACAACGAAGTAAATAAAGAAATTTTTCAAACAGGTGTGATTCAACTGCGAGTTGAAGTAACGGATGAAAAAATTTTAATTTTCGGGTTGCATAAACGGGATCCTGCTTTGCAAATTCTTGAAAAAGTAGATGGAGCTTTGACAATGTGGGCAGATTCGTTATTAATTGATGAATTTAAAAAGCGATTTAAATATAAAATGGAAACAATTGTCGGACTAAACGTTTTTTCGGTTTTAAAAGATTATGATCCTTCCACTGGCTCAGCATGCATGACAATTATTCTTAAAAAAATGAGTTAGCTTGAAGGACGTTTTCCGTCCTTTAGGCTATCCATAGATCATTCGGTATTGTTTTGATCCTGTTTACGGGATGGAAACAAGCCGTAGGAAAGAAAAAACTTATTGTTTTTCTTTTCCTGCGGCTTTTCTTTTTTCACAAAAGTAATCATTTGTTCGGAGGGGAAACGGCATGGAATTTCGCTACCAGGGAGAAGCATTTGAACAGAAATTTTTTGCAAGACTAACGAGTAAGGAAATTGCTGAATTGCCAAAGCAAAATGCTTTAATCATTTTGCCGGTTGGTGCAGTTGAACAACATGGGCCTCATTTACCGGTATTTACTGATTCTTTAATAGCGGAGGGGATTTTGCATTCAGCTTGCAAACATTTAAAAGAAGAAGATAATATTTGGATTTTGCCTCCAATTGCGTACAGCAAAAGCATCGAACATCTCGGATATGCAGGAACCATCTCATTATCTGGGAGCACTTTAGAGGCAATGATCAAGGATATTGCCGCAAGTCTGAAAAAAAGCGGATTTAGAAAATTTGTCTTATTTAATTCACATGGAGGAAACCATGATTTACTCAATTCCGTTGCCCGCGATATCCGCATTGAAACAGGTTTGATGACTTTCCGGTTGAACAGCTATGACTTCAATGTCTCAGAGGATCTCATTGAGGAAAAAGAGGCTGCATACGGAATCCACGGGGGAGAAATCGAAACATCCTTCATTCTTTCCTTCAAAACCGATTGGGTGAAAAAAGAGCTTTGTCCCGATGAGTTCATCCAGTTTCCGGAAAGCGCAAAGCATCTTCAATTAAAAGGCAACCATTATGTTGCTTGGAGGATGGAAGATATTTCGAAATCCGGGGTTTTAGGAAATGCAAAAAAAGCTTCAAAAGAAACGGGAGAAATCATCGCCAACCGTTTGGGTGAAAAGCTGGCGGTTGTTTTGCGGGAAATGGCGGAATTCGAAATGGATGATCTCATCAACATTTCTACCGAAAAGCAGTACAGTCCTTTGACATAGAAAGGATGATCAATTGTTTCAAACATAAAGAAAACTTTGGAGGTGTGGAAGCATGGCTTGGAAAAAAGAAATACAGCAGCTTTTAGGGAAGGAAAAAGTTCTGTTCGATGCAGCTTCAAGAGGAAAATTTTCTAAAGATTATTATTGGTATTCACCCATTCTCACACAAAAGCTAAAGGATAAACTGGCCGATTGCATCGCCTTTCCGGAGTCAGAAGAGGAATTAGTTTCGTTAATATCATTCGCCGTAAAAAGAAAAATTCCGATTACGGTCAGAGGTGCTGGAACAGGAAATTATGGTCAGGCCGTACCTCTTCAAGGCGGTATTGTGATCGACATGACGAGGTTTCATCAAGTACTTGAAATCGGCGAAAACGCTGTAACGGTACAAGCGGGAATAAGAATCGGCAAGCTTGAACGGATATTAGAGCGAAACGGAAAAGAGCTGCGAATTATGCCGAGCACATATATTCAAGCAACGATTGGCGGTTTTGTGGCGGGAGGATCGGGAGGAATCGGCTCCATTACATGGGGCAATTTGTGGGATGGCAATGTGCACAGCGCTTCGGTTTACACAATTGAGGAAAAGCCGAGAAAAATTGTTGTTTCAGGCGATAAACTCGAGCAATATATTCACAATTACGGAACTTTAGGTGTCATGACAGAGCTACAATTGCCGATCGAGGAGAAAACAGATTGGATGCAAGCAATGGTTTTTCATGACCATTTAGATGAAGCGATAAATTTCGCCCATCAATTTTCGGGCATAGAAACTATGAAAAAAAGGCTCTTATCAGTATGTGAAGGAGCTTTGACAAAGCATTTCGCTCCTTTAAAACAATATATTTTGCCTGAAAAAACGTTAACGATGATTGAGGTCGATGAAAAAGCAAAAAGTGAATTTGTCGAACTCGTTGCCGAACATAAAGGAATATTGGCACATACCATTCCTGCCAAGCAGTATCGAAAAGGGGTCCGCCTTTCGGATTTTACTTGGAACCACTCCACGCTGTGGGCCTGCAAAAATGAAGACAATATTACTTACTTGCAAGTTGAGTTTGATATTCAACACCTTTATCATCAAGTCCATTTGTTAAAAAAGGAATTTGGCGGAGAAGTCCTTCTTCATTTTGAATTTATAAAAAGAAACGGAGCAATTATTCCAACGGCCTTGCCGGTCGTTCGCTTTACAAGCGAGAAACGGCTGTATGAAATCATACAATTTTTCCAGAATATAGGAGCTAAAGTGCATGATCCGCATACTTATTTGTTGGGATTCGGCGGTTGGAGTTTACGAATGGATGAAATCATAAAAACCAAGCAAAAAAATGATCCGTTTCATTTGCTGAATCCAGGAAAAATAGCGGACGTCACCTCTTATGCACAAGTGTAACGATGGGAAAATGAATTGAAACGGCTGAAATATACCGAAAAAAGTTCTTATTATCGGCACTAGGTTCTTGGCATGAAGCAGAAATGTAACTAGAAAAATATCAAAAATAGTAGGAGGATTCGTATGCAGGCAAAAGGGAAAGGATATACAAAAATCTTCATTTTATTTCTACTCGTTCTTTTAGCTGGATGCGGCAGCCAATCAGCTTCAACTAATAACGAAGAAGTCAAAGAGGACTCAGAAAAATTGGAAAAAGTGAAGCAAGTCACGAACTGGTTTGCCGAACCGGAACATGGAGGCAACTATGCAGCTTTGATGAAAGGCTTTTATAAAGAAGCAGGCATTGATATGACAATAGAGCCAGGCGGGCCGCAAGTTTCCCCCATTCAAATAGTGGCATCTGGGGAAGCCGATTTTGGAATCACTCAAGCTGACGATATTTTATTAGCTCGCGATAAAGGAATACCCATTGTGGCGATCGGAGCCATTTTTCAAGTGAATCCGCAGGCGTTGTTGTACCATGCTGATCAAAATATTATAGATTTTTCCGATTTGAATGGGCGAACGGTGTACACGGCACCTGGAACAGGGTACTGGGCATATATAAAAAAGGCTTATCAGCTCGACAATGCGAAAGAAATGGCATATAGCGGACAGCTGACTCCATTTATAGAGAATAAAGAGTCAGTTACCCAATGCTACATTACGGCGGAGCCTTTCGCTTTAAAGCAGCAAGGAATCGAAACGAAATATTTACTGATTCACGATTCCGGCTACCAGCCTTATGGCAATGTAATATTTACAACCGAAAAAATGGTCAAAGAAAAACCTGAACTCGTCAAACGGTTTATGGAAGCGACAACGAAAGGGTGGGAGTATTATAAAGATCATTCGGATGAAGTAAATCCATTTATACATGAATATAATCCTGATTTATCAATGGAGGCGCTCGAATATGGGGCTGAACAGCAGCTGAACTTAATTTTCGGGCACGATGCGAAAGACCACGGCTTCGGCTATATGTCTCAAGAACGGTGGAACACCTTGCAAAATCAACTCTATGAACTAGGTTTAATTAAAAAGAAAGAAGATATCGCCAATGCCTACACAAACGAGTTTTTGGCGAAAAATTAAAAATGCGCCTCGGAGCAAGTTGGACAAAAAGGGGAGAAAGCTATGAGTCAACTGCATTTGCTGAATGTTTGTCTGCCGCTTGAAGATCCTGGTTCTCTCTTTGAAATCATCATTAACGATGATCGATATGAAAAAATCACAAAGCAGCCTTCTTATCTTCAGCGCGAAGACTTTAAAACTTTAGAGGCCCTTAACTCATCTTCCGATTCATTCATTGATTGTCAAGGATATGTGTTGCTGCCCGGCTTTGTTGATGCTCATATGCATTTAGATAAAGCCTATTCTCTCAGTAAAGTTCCGAACGCAAGCGGGACGCTTCAAGAAGCAGTAATAAATTACCGGAAGCAATCTCCCCATTTCACGGTGGAAGAAATTGAGTATCGGGCGATGAAAACTGCACTGAATGCACTAAGCCATGGTACAACAGCCATTCGCACACATGTCAATTTTGAATTGCCTTTAGGGGAAGACGTTGTGTTCCGGGCGTTGACAGCTGTTTTAAACGTAAAAGAAAAATTAAAACAATACATTACGATTCAAGTCATTCCAATGTTTTTACTGCCTGACGACGATTCGAAAAGAGAGCTGGAATGGATTGAACAAGCGATCAAAATGGGGGCTGATGGAATTGGCGGAGCTCCTCATTTAGCTGAAAACCCTGAGAAGCAAATTGACGGTTTGTTTTCGTTGGCAGAAAAGTACGACAAACCGATTGATTTGCATGTAGATGAAAGTGATGATCCGAACGTATGCACACTGGATTATATTATCCAAAAAACAATGGAGCGGCAATTTCACAATCGAGTTGTAGCCGGCCACCTTTGCTCTTTGGCGCCAATGGAACAAGAAAAAGCTCTTTCTTTAATTGAACGGATGGCGGCGGCACAAATTGGAGCGGTGACGCTGCCGGGTGCCAATATGTACTTGCAAGGTCGATTTGATCAAGGGATTGTCCGCCGTGGCGTCACAAGAATTCATGAAATTTTGCAAAGCGGGGCGACGCTTGCGGCTGCTTCCGATAATGTTCATGATCCATTTCATCCATTCGGGAAGGCGGATTTGCTGCAAATCGGTTTGCTAACTGCATATGTTGCCCATTTAGGAAGCGGTGAAGGCCTAAAACAAATTATTCGGATGATTACCGAATATCCGGCAAAATTATTAAATTTAAAAAATTACGGTGTAAGATGCGGAGCGAAGGCAAGCTTCGTTCTATTAAAAGCTAGATCAGTAGAAGACATCTTTACGAATCTGCCTGTTGAAAGATATGTGTTTCGAAACGGAAAACTGCTCTATCAATCTAAAAAAGCTGAACATTGGAACGATCGCCAGTTGTTGATGTATCAGCACGAGACGGAAAGCCAATATGCAAAATTTGAAAGGAATTTACAATATGTATGACCTTGTATTAGAAAATATCAGACTGCCCAATCAAGAAAGGCATCATTTTATCGGGATTCAAAACGGGATCATTGCTGAAATTTCCCCTTATCCCCTGCAAGGAAAAGCAGTGATAGACGGCTGTGGAGATTTAGCCATGCCGCCATTTGTCGAACCACATATTCATCTTGATACGGCATTTACTGCCGGAGAGCCGAGCTGGAATCAAAGCGGCTCGATATTAGAAGGAATTTTATTATGGAACGAACGGAAGCAAACTTTGACGATGGAAGATGTCTACGAGCGAGCCAGGAAGGCGCTGAATCAGTTAATGAAATTCGGTGTTTTATATGTAAGAGCGATCGCAGATATTTCCGATGAACGTCTCGTTGCTTTAAAAACATTGCTGAAGCTGAAATCAGACTTGCAGGATATCATCCATTTGCAAATCATTGCTTTTCCTCAAAATGGTTTATTCTCATGTCCGGAAAATCAGAAACGGATGCTTGAAGCAATCAAGCTGGGCGCTGACGGGGTCAGTGCTGTTCCTCACTTGGAGCGAACGAGAGAGGAAGGGATCGAATCCATTCGATTCTGCTTTTCTTTGGCTGAAAAATACGGCCTATTTCTTCATTTCTTTTGTGACGAAATCGATGATCCGCAATCGAGGTTTATTGAAACAGTTGCATCATTGGCGATTTCATCAGGACTGGAGGACAAAGTGACTGCAAGTCATGCGTGTGCAATGGCCTATTATCCGGATAATTATGCTGCCAAATTATTAGATTTGATTGCGAGTTCCAAAATTCATATTGTAGCTTGTCCTCTGATCAACACGGCAATGCAAGGAAGATATGATTCCTATCCTAAAGGGCGAGGGATTACGAGAATAAAAGAGATGCTGCAAAAAAATATCAATGTTTGCATCGCCCATGACGATATCATGACCCCGTTTTATCCGTTAGGTAACGGGAATATATTGCAGGCTGCACATATGGCTGCTCATGCAGGTCATTTAACGGGAATGAAGGAATTGGAGGAATTGATTAGCATGATATCGATAAACGGAGCTAAAGCTCTGCAAATCAACGATTACGGAATAAAGGTAGGAAATGAAGCAAATATCATTACGTTCCCGGTTGATCATGCTATAGATTTGATTCGCCTTCAGCCCCATTGCCGCTATGTGATAAAGAAGGGCAGAGTTTTGCTTCACACCAATCCGATGGAAACCGTTTTTTATATGTAATTTAAAAGGCTTTGATTCTGTCCCAATACTGATATAGAAATATTCAAATCGGTTTTTATTTGTAATTTTAAAAGGTTAGGAGCAGAAAGCTTTATGGCAAATATTTTAGTTGTTTTTTATAGTGCTTTCGGACATATAAGACAAATGGCGCAATCAGTTTGCGAAGGAGCAAAGGCGATTGAGAAAACAGATGTACGATGTGTAAAAATTCCCGAATTTACTGATCGTTTAATTCCGGCTATTAGAGAAAATCCGTTGATGATTGATAAAAAAGGAATTTCCGCAACATTTCAAATTGGAAAAAGAAAAGAAAATTATGAGCGTGAAAGCGAAAAGCAGAAAATATTTAAAACAGCGGAAATAGAAGATTTCCACTGGGCAGATGGAGTGATATGGGGATTTCCGACGTATTTTGGATCGATGCCGTCCCAAGTTAAATATTTTTTAGAAACTATCGGCGACCTTTGTGTGGAAGGCGTACTGGAGGGAAAGCCCGCGGGCATCTTTACAAGCGCTGGTTCCATTCATTCCGGGCATGAAGCGGCCATCTTAACATCCATCGTACCGCTTCTCCATTTCGGAATGATCATTATCGGATTACCTTATACTCAAAATCCGGAATATTTAACGGACGCCCCCATTGGCGGAACTCCGTATGGACCAACAGTTTTAGCCGGCCCTGATGGTTCGCGAAAGCCGTCTGATGAAGAATTAAAAATGGCCGGTCGCCTGGGGAGAAACGTGGCGTATATTGCCAACGCATTGTGTATGCAAAGAGAAAGAAACAGTTGATGATTGCGTTTGAACAAAACAATCATTCTCATTACTTTTCTTTCATAAGAGGGGAATTGTTATGGACTATATCCATGAAATTTTAAAGATTGCAACAACTGAGCCAAAAAAAGCTGTGCTTGCCACTATTATTGATGTGGAAGGCTCCGCTTACCGAAAAGAAGGAGCAGCAATGCTGATTCAGGAGGATGGGGAAACAATCGGCGTAATAAGCGGCGGTTGCCTTGAAAATGACCTGCAAGAAAGGGCGAAGCTTTTGCTTGAGGGCGAGTCGCAATGTATCGTATATGATTTGAAAAGCGAAGATGACTTGTCGTGGGGAAAAGGCGCCGGCTGCAACGGCGTCATACGCATCCTGTTGGAGTGCATCGATGACCGTTTGCGAAAGCATTTATCCCGGCTGCATGATTTGCTTCAAAACGGCAAGGACGTTTTCATCCTAAAACAACTCGGCAAAAATTTTTCCATAAGCAATTATTTATTTTTTACAGAAGACACGGAAACGTTCGGGGAATGGGCTGGTGCGGTGCCGAAACAAATCGATGCCATAGCTGCGCAAGAGAAAAGCGGATTAGTTTGGGTCAATGAACTGTCCTCATATGTATATGTTCAGCGATTTGAGCCTAAACCGAGATTGATTATTTTCGGTGCCGGTTCGGATGCTGTACCACTGTCGCATTTCGCTTCGCGGACCGGTTTTTCGGTTATCGTTAGTGATTGGAGAGAAGCGTTGTGCAATAGATGGCGTTTTCCTGATGCCGATCAGCTTATCATCGCTTTCCCGCGGGAAGCGGCAACGAAAATATATTTTTCCCCCCGCGATTTTGTTGTGCTGCTGACACACCAATTTCAACAGGATCAAGAGCTTTTAAAGCTGTTGTTGCAGCAAAACCTGCGATATATCGGGGTCATCGGTTCAAAAGAACGGACAAAACGCTTGCTGGGAGATCAGGAAATTCCCCGAAACGTTCATTCACCTGTCGGCTTGTCTATTGGGGCAGAAGGTCCTGAAGAAATCGCGATCAGCATTTTAGCAGAATTAATTCAATTGAAAAAGCTTCGATCTCCTCAGAAGGTGCGTGCATAATGAAGCCGCAATCACATTTCACAAAAAGCCAGGCGCTAATCGGAATGCCAAAGTCACTTGACCAATAGACGAACCGATGGTTATGTACCGACGCGGTATCTAAACTTGTCAAGCCCCTTTTTAGAGTTCTTTTAAAGTCGGCTTGGAAAAGTCGATAGCAGAGCAAGCGGTGCAATTGCACCAAACAGCCGTTTATTCAACTGGAAATCATCAACGATCTCATTTTTCAATACGAAACTTGATACGCAGCAATAAGTTGTTTGATGAGGATGCTGCCAAGCTGGATCGCTTGCCGAGTCCGCCGATTTTGTTATCCCCATTTAAGGAAGCGGACAGGCGATAATAGTGCACAATCGGTCAAATGCGGACGTCCACAAGGCATTTCCGTTTCCTATAGCAATATGGTTGCAAAAGCACGTTATTTTACTATCAAAGGAAGGGGGATGAAGTTGAAAACATTGTCCTCAAAAATATGGATGCCAACAGATTTAAGAGAAGCATGGCGATTGCGGCAGCTATTGCAATTAGAATCACACTTTATAGCCGGCGGAACATTATGGCAAACAAAATGGGAAAAAGGAGCACCGCAGCCATCTCATTTAATCAGCCTTGAGAACATAAAAATTTTAGAAGCGATATATGAAAAAGAAGATGGCGGCCAAAACTTTCTTCACTTGGGGGCGCTTATCCGATTGGCTGACTGCCTCCGCTATCCCATTATAAAAGCGAAATGGCCTTTATTGACCAAAGCTGTCAAGACCATTGCTGCACCAGCCGTGCGCAATCTTGGAACGATTGGCGGAAACGTCGCCTCAACAATTGGTGATGCCATCCCCGCCCTGTTAGTGATGGAAGCGAAAATCGGTTGTTTTGATGGGGACGACATAAAAAAAATCGATTTAGATCATTGGTTGAATGAAGAATTCAAGGATGATCTTATAACGGAAATAGTGGTTCCGGAAATTTCAGCTCCGCCATCATATGTCCATTTTTATCAAAAAATTGGGAGGAGAGAGGCGTTTTCAGGCTCTGTCGTCACCATTGCAGGGATAATCGGCCAAAATGACAACGGAACAATTGACTTTGCGCGGTTGGCAGCAGGCGGAGGCGAGAATCGTCCAAGGCGATTAAGAATAACGGAGCAATTGCTGGCCGGACGCAAGGTTGAGTCCGCTTTGCTAAAAAAGGTGCATGAGGCGGTCTTTTCTGAATTTCAACCTGTCGGCGATGCTTTTTTTTCAGCGGATTACCGCAGGCGGGTCGCCGCCAACATAGTCATAGCAGAGCTAAAAAAATTAGAGGAGAAAGATTAATATATTCAGATACGAGCTTTTTCAATTTGGATTATGAAGAAGGGAAGGGATTGAGATTGAAACAAGTGTGCATCAGACCGGACGGAGTAGAAAAAGTAACTGGACATTTAAAGTTTTTAACAGATCTTTCGTTTCCGAATATGCTGTTTGCAAAAATTTTGCGAAGCGAATATCCGCATGCCAATATCGTTTCGATCTCAACGGAAAAAGCGGAGGAATTGCCGGGAGTTCGGGCTGTCATTACAAGCAAGGATGTTCCAGGTTTAAACGGGTTTGGCTTAATCTTTCCTGATCAGCCTGTTTTATGCAAAGATAAAGTTCGTTTTGTCGGCGATGCTGTCGCGGCTGTTGCTGCGGAAACAGAGGAAATCGCCGAAGCGGCGCTTCAGCTGATCGAAGTGGAATATGAGCCGCTGCCGGTTGTTGATGATCCGGAACAGGCTATGCTCCCTTCTTCTCCGCAGCTCCATCCGAACGGGAATATCCTACACCAAGCATCTTATCAAAGCGGCAATGTGGAAAAAGCATTTCAATCATGCGACTGTATTGTAGAGGAAACGTATCAACTTCCAAGGCAAATGCATGCGTACATGGAAACAGAGGGCGGGGTGTTTGTTCCGGAAAAAGATGGCACTTTGACGGTGTATGCCGGCACTCAGCATGGATATAAAGACCGCTATCAATTAGCCCGCATTTTAAATATGCCGGAAGAAGACATCCGCGTCGTCTCAAGCCCGCTTGGCGGCTCTTTTGGAGGAAAAGACGAATTAAACATCCAGCCGTACGGAGCCTTATTGGCGCTGAAAACGGGATTTCCTGTAAAAATTCATCAAACGAGAAGGGAATCGGTGCGGTCAGGAATCAAAAGGCATCCGATGAAAATTAAAATGAAAACAGGTGCGAAAAAAAACGGCAAAATCATCGCCCATCAAGTGCGAATTATAGCGGATACCGGCGCATATGCAACGTTAGGTCCTGCAGTATTGGATTTTGCGGTTGAACATGCGACAGGCCCATACATGATCCCGAATATTCAAGTTGAAGGCTATTCGGTTTTTACGAATAACGGCGTTGCCGGTGAATTTAGAGGCTTTGGAGGAAACCAAGTAACCTTCGCATTGGAAGGGCAAATCGATCGCTTGGCGGTCAAGCTTGGAATGAGTCCGCTTGAACTCAGGCAAAAAAATCTGCGCCAGGCACATGATCCCGGTCCTGTCGGGCAAAAAATCGCCCCAACTGACGGCGCTCAACAAGTTTTAAAACAGATCAGCCAATCGAAACTATTAAACAGCTGCCGAAAACAAGATCATAACGGCTTGATTAAGACAGGCGTCGGGGTGGCAATCACCATGCACGGCGGAGGGCTGGGCTATGGACGTTTAGATCCGGCTGGCGGGAGAATTTCATTGAACGAGGAAGGAAAAATCGAAATCGCTTTTGGGTTTGAAGAATTTGGCCAAGGCTTGCTCGCAGTGATTGAACAAATTGCCATTCAAGCAATAGGCTGCTCCCGAGAGGATTTACACATTGTCATCGGCGATACGGACAAAGTCCCGCGTTCAGGCTCATCAACTGCTTCAAGGGGTACGAGCATGGTTTGGCAAGCCATTCAACGGATGAAAGCTCCGTTTCAAAACAGCCTGTTGGAAAGAGCCACACAATGTACGGATGTGCCCGTCAGTCAATTAAAAATAGGCGAAAAAGGTGTTTGGCACCAAGATGAGCTGCTGATTTCATACAAAGAACTGGCAAAACAAACGATAGACAAGCCGCTGATCATTGAAACTCGATTTGACTTTCCTGCAACCCCTTGCTCCATACCAGGCGGACATTTTTTATATTCGTTTGCAGCTTGTGCCGTTAAGGTGGAAGTGGATCTGGCAACTGGATTTGTTCGTGTAAAACAATTAGAGCAAGCCGTTGCCGCTGGTCCTGTTATTTTTCCGCAAGGATATTTGGGACAAATTGAAGGCGGATCCGTGATGGCGTTAGGCTATACATTAACGGAAGAAGCGCTGATAGAAAAAGGAACATATGTAACGGAAAACTTTGATACGTATTTAATTCCGACGATAAAAGATGTCCCCCTTTCGATTGACATCACCGCAATCGAGGAGCTGTGCGAAGAGGATGATTATGGGCCAAGAGGCGTCGGGGAAATTGGCACGGTTGCTGTTGCCCCTGCCATCGCAATGGCCATTTATGATGCGACTGGCATCTGGGTGAATAGGCTGCCGGTATCAAGGGAAGAAATCGTCAATAAGATGATGGAAACGGAGATGAGCAAATGGCTGACAAGCAAATGAGCGCAAGCATAAAATTACCGTCTGAAGAACGAATGCGCATGTCGATTTTTGTGAATGGCAAAAAGAAAGAGCTTGAGATTCATCCGGCCGCTCGGCTAGTTGACATTTTAAGAGAGCAGCTGCATCTGACTGGCACAAAGATTTCCTGCGGAATTGGCCGCTGCGGCGCCTGCTCTGTCATCATGAACGGCAGGCTAGTGAATGCCTGTTTAGTCAGAGCTTATCAAGCAAATGAAAAAGAAATTGTTACAATTGAAGGACTTGCGGAAAAAGGGCTTCATCCGATTCAGCAGGCGTTTTTGGAAGAGGGAGGTTTCCAATGCGGATATTGCACCCCAGGAATGATTATGGCTGTCAAAGCGATTTTGGATCAATATCCGAATCCAACTAGTCAGCAAATAGTTGACGGTTTATCAGGAAATCTTTGCCGATGCACAGGCTACTCCGGTATTATTAGAGCAGTTCAAAAGCTTGCTGAAAAAGAAACTTCTCGCTTAGACAGCAAATGTTAAGAAGGCGGAGCAGTTCGGCGATTTTTTTAACATGATCAGTTGAAAGAAATTATAGATTTTAGCGTTTTTCGGCTTGTTTCCTTGTCTACAGCGTTAAAAATTTATGGCTATCGCCGAATGAAATTCGTCATACATCGAAAATAAGTGACCCATAAACGAATATATGCCTGATGAAACAACCGGTATTCAATCTGTGATTCGTTGTAAAAAGAACCGTTACGTTTCATCATCAGCGGTGCATGTGGCTGAGAATGTATTAAATCGCAAATTTACAGCAATTAAGCCAAATGAAAAATGGCTGACGGATGTCACGGAATTCAAGATAGGAAACGGTAAAAAAGCGTATTTGAGTGCAATTCTAGATCTGTATAGTTATGTATTAGGGCATTCGAACAATCATCAACTTGTGTTTCAAACAGTTGATCACGCTATCGCAAGGGTCAAGTCCAACCCTGCCCTAGATTCCTGGCAAATCAAACCGCTGCTTTTTTTACACAACATTCAGGACTTAATCTATCACAAGTTTAAAAGAACATAAACAACTTTTGATTTATAGTACATCTCATGGGCTTAAGAAGCAAATAATCGAAGCAAAGCGAACACATAGTATGTCAAGAGTGGGACGCTGCATGGAAAACGCCCCAATGGAATCTTTTTGGGCAACCTGAACGTGTGAAAGGTATGATCTGAAGCGATATGAAACGTTTAAAGCGTTACAACAAGCGATTAAGAGTTTTATAATAACAAACGCGATCAAGAAAAATTAAACGGCTTAAGCCCATTAGAATTTAGAGCTCAAGCCGTTTAAAGCAATTTATGATTTCCACTGTCTGCTTGACAGGGGACAGTTCAACTTTTGGACAATCCCTTTAAGAAAGTTATTTTCTTTTTAATAAAATAGCTAATATCAATGATGTTTGTAGAGAAATGATAATTAAAAGAGATAGTATTAATTCACTATCTAAAGAAGTATCATAATTAAGTATATAAAATAAAATGACCGATACAACTAGAATAAGAATAAAGTTGGCAATCGTTTGTATCATAGACTTACCACTCCAACTAGATTAATAAGATAAAGTTAATGCGTATGATTTTGTATCTGTTTTTGGAGTTGACGTGATTGATAAACCTGCTGGATAAACTGATATACTAGGTGTTCCAGCAATTCTTTGATGACCATATTCCATTTTTAGCATTTTTTGATTTAGGAACATATACATATTGACCAATGTACCCTTTGTGTTTTGTATGACTAGTAGAAGGTTTTAAATCATATGAGCCAGCCACACCAGCACTTGGCTCCCAATTACTCGGAGAATACTTAATTGAATAATCAATCGAACGTCCATTTCCTTGAGGATCTTGAGAATATCTATGTTGGTGCTGTTTTACTGTTCCTCCGCTAGTTGGTAGATATAATCCTGAATTTGAAGGGAAACCAATAGTCATTTTATCAACTAAATGAAAAGAAGGTGTTTTTAACCATTGAAAGTTACCATATATATAAAATTTATCTTCTTTTGAACGATCACTAGTTACTTTATATACTGTTCCACCTAATTTTAAAGTTGAAGAAGCAATAGTTCCCATAGTACTAATTTGTCCTGGTTTAACATCTTTTGGTTCATATATAGTAATAATTTCTGGTCCAGAATCTATAACTTTAGCTTCCTCTTCAATTAATTGTCTAGCAACTTCAATGGGCAGAGCATCAGCTTCTTCTTGAGTGTTGCCAACTTCATTTACAGATAGTTTAATTCTTCTTGTGTAAGACTGTCTTCATTAACATTTGCATCGTTTTCTGCAGCAAATTCTACTAAATTTAGGGAAAATAAAAATGCAATTACATAAACCTATTTTCTTAAGCATTTTAAAATCCTACTTATTTCTGATTTTTTAAAATATTAACACATTTACTAGTCTTTTTACAATATTAAAAAATTTATCCTCATATCCAAAGTGTTTGTTGAATGTAAAATAAAAGTAGCGAATCGCATTATTATGGGCGTAAGCCTGTTTGCTGATAGCCTGATGTATTTTATAGAGGAGATGAACGTAAATAGTAAATTTGAATATATATTGATGAGTTCCGTTTTCATATGGTTTTCTTTCATGCGCATGAAGGTTGCGTCTTTATCCGTTTTAGAATAGCTGTTACGGTTGCCAAAGATTTCTTTTTGTTCCTTGTATTTAACCTGCCGTAGGATAAAATCTTCTCGAATTTGCTTCACAGATTTCTTTCATTGACTGCGCTTTTGTTGTTTGTCCTTATGTATGTTTGTATCTGTTTCCTTTTCGATTTCTTCTGATAACTTTTCCACTTTTTCTTCTAATTTCATAGCGGCTTCCTCTAGGTTTGGTCCTCATCTTTATCTGTATTGATTGTTTTTCTTTTGTTTCGCTCCAGCTTCCAATTGTTGCTCATAAAATCGTCCTTTCTGAAATGTTGTGAGGCAACTTTCTTTTACTAGAAGGGACGATTTTTTTTGCTTTTTTAAATAAAGGGGGTCTCCCAAAAGTCAGTAACGCTGACTTTTGGAAGGCCCCGTTTTTTCATGACGTTGTTGAAGAAAGTATTTGTATCCGATTAACTTCCCCGATACACTTGATACCCCCACGGTGAAATAAGCAATGGAACATGATAATGGGCATTTGCATCAGAAATGCCGAAGCGGACGACGACGTGATTAAGAAACAGCGGTTCCTTCAAGGATAAACCTTTGTTTTTAAAATAATCTCCAATGTAAAACAGAAGTTCATAAGTTCCCGGTGTTAATTGCTGCTCAGTGATGAGCGGTTCGTCAACCCGACCGTTTTCGTTTGAGAATGCGGTTTTGAGCAGCTGTTTTTCCGTTTCGTTTTGATTTGTAACAGAAAACAGCTCGATTTTGACGTTTTGTGCAGGCGTACCGTGAGTTAAATCTAAAATATGTGTTGTTAATCCTTTCATATTCCATCTCCTTATTGACCTTTTTATTTGCCTCGTTTTTCATTTTGGAAGCCCGTTTTGTTACTTTGGAAGCGCTTGTCTGACGGGGCATGGCATTTGAATCACGGCTTTCTTTCACTATTTAACAAGCGTGTAATTTCTTTGGTTATTATTTCTCAGCAGATTCAGTTGTACCGCCATTTATGGCGCTTAAAAAGAATATGGCTTCGTACTGTGCAAAAGATCAAAAATTACGAAAGTCAATTTGTTCTATCAAAATGGAATGTACGTGTCAGCATAGATTTCTCTCTTCTTTCACTATATCCTTCAGTCGATAATAGGCAATTTTTTTAATTTCTGCTATTGCTTGCTCTATCTCTGCTTCCGCATTGTTTTTGATTCGCTGTTCAATCGATGCAAATATTTCCTGCTTTGTTTTGCCGCGCACAGCCAAAATAAACGGGAATTGAAATTTTTCCATATACGTTTTGTTCAATTTTAACATTCGATCGAATTCTTCATCTGTCAGTTTTTGCAGCCCCGCTTTTTGTTGTTCTGTTTGCGAAAATCGGGTCATTTTTGTTTTTGCGCCTAAAGCAGGGTGATTGCGAATAAGCGCCAATTTTTCGTGTTCGTCAGCTTGATCCACGATCTCAGCCATTTTGGAAAAAAGCGATTGCACGGAAGAAAACGGGCGGAATTTTTCTGCTTTTTCTGCCACCCATGTTGAATCTTCAAATATCCCGCCTAGCTTCTCAATAAATTCAACCGCACTGAGTTGGTTAACTTGTTCTATGTCCATTCGGCTTTCTCCTTTCGTTTTTAAAATTTGATCGTTGTCGGTTTTAACTGTTCGGCAGCAGAAGATTTTTTCAGTGAGAAATGGTGAAAAAATAAGTTTAAAAAGATGGCTGTAAGACTGCCTGTTATAATCCCATCACTAAAAAGAATTCGCAGCATAGGCGGCAGCTGTGCAAACAAATCAGGAACAACTGTGGAACCCAATCCGAGGGAAATGGAGCAGGCAATTACTAACAAATTGCTTTGCTGTTGAAAATCAACAGTGCTTAACATTTTAATGCCTGAAGCAACGACCATGCCAAACATGATCACCATTGCTCCCCCTAATACAGATGTTGGGATCATCGTGGCAAAAGCAGCAATTTTCGGAATAAATCCAAGGGTGACAAGTATAAAGCCGGCAACGATCGCAACGCTTCTCGTTTTTATATTTGTCAGCTGCACAAGTCCGACGTTTTGAGCAAACGTGTTGTACGGGAAAGCGTTCAAACAACCGCCGATGATGAAAGCCAATCCTTCGGCACGATATCCGCGCGCAAGATCTTGGTCGCTAAGATCTTTTCCGCAAATTTTGCTTAGGGCTAAAAAGGCGCCAGTCGATTCAATCATGATGACAATGCCAACTAATGTCATTGTTAAGATCGGCACAAGCTCAAAAGTAGGTGGACCGAAATACAAAAATTTCGGAGAATGAATCCATGAAGCTTGCATTACTTCTTTCACATCAACCTCTCCCATAAAAGCCGCGGCGACCGTACCCGCGATAATCCCGATAAGCACAGAGATTGCCCGAAAAAAGCCTGTGAAAAATCGATTCATAAACAAAATCAAAAGAAAAACCCCAAATGAAAGGAGCAAATTTTCCGGATCGCCAAATTTCGGACTTCCTGCACCGCCCGCCATGTTTTTAATCCCGACCGGTATTAAGGACAGTCCTATAAGGGTGACAACTGTACCTGTCACGACCGGCGGGAACAATAATCTTGTTATTTTGCCAAAGAGCGGAGCAAAAAGAATAATGAATATTCCTGCGGCAATGATCGATCCATAGATTGCATTGATGCCGTACTCTTTTCCTATCCCGATCATCGGTGTAACAGCAACAAATGAAGCACCTAATATGACAGGTAAACCAATGCCGAAATATTTTGTTTTGAACGCCTGCAGCAGGGTGGCGATTCCGCATGTCAATAAATCAATCGCAACTAGATATGACAGCTCCTGCGTCGAAAGGTTTAACGCTCCTCCGACAACAAGAGGAACAACAATGGCGCCTGCATACATCGCCAGTACATGCTGCAAACCAAGTGAAAAAAGATGAGTTCCTCCATTTTGGTTTGTCAAGTGACCTCTCCTCCTCTTATGTAAAAAAATCTAACACTAGATGTTATTTGTTTTTCATAATAAAAGAACGATGTAGTGAAGTCATTGGTTGAATTACATAATCGTTTTTGCAAAATTTAGTTAATGTATCTAAAGCTTTATAGACAAATTACATTTTCATTTACTAAAGCTCTTGCCTCAATTTTTTTATAATTGAAGCAAATTTTTTATGCGGAATGCCAAGCGGAGGCTAATAGTGGCTTCCGGATCCTTTAAGCTTTTTCCGATGAGCTCCTCGCATTTTTCTAATCGATAGATCACCGTATTGCGATGAACGAAAAGCTTTTTGGCTGTTTCAGAAATTTGACAATGATTTTCCAAAAATAAAAACAGCGTTTGCAGCAGAGCCTGTTTTTCAGTGTCTGCCGGGTCTGAAAGGTTTGTCAAAATCTGTTCGTAAAAATCAATCAGCTCTTCTTTTGGAATCATTTTCAATAGCGTATAAATATCTTTTTTCTTATGAATTTGAATGAATTCTTGATTTCCGGAATACTGTTCTTCTTCCAGCACTTCCAACGCTTCTTTATAGCCTTTTTTTACATCTAAAAATTGTTGGCAAAGACTGCCGATGCCGAATGAGACAGTCCGTTGGAACCTGCTTCTAATTTTCGCTTGCAATTCCTTTAAAAACGGCATGATGGAAGAATGAAGCTCCAGCCATGATTTTTGAATCGGGAAGAGCAAAATGCCTACGTTCCCCTTCACAAAAAAATGAACAGGATTTGGGAACGCATCAGCTTCTTTTTCCATAAATTCAAAAATCCGTTCATTTTCTTTATGGAATTGTGTAAACGTTAAAGATTTTTTTCTTTCATCCAATTTTCCTGCTGCACAAAAATACGATTGATCATTGCGAATTTTAAATTCTTTTGCTTTAATGACGATCTCTTCTTTTGATTGAAAGGCGCCATCTGTAAAATTGATAAAAAATTCATTTTGAACTTTTCGTTTATGTTGTTTAAGAGCATTTTTTTTCATCAATTCAAATGAAATGACATTTGTCGCTTGTTCAATCGTCAACACAAGCGAAGGACTGTGAAAAGGAATGGCATCAAAAACAATTAAACATCCGCTGTTGCTTTCATGAGTGTAAATGGGAAAAACGGAAACAGTTCGTTTACTAGAAATAATGGAAAAACAAGTGTAAGAGCTTGGCTGTAAGAAAAAGCGAAATCCGTCTGTGTACATTTCCTCGATTTCCGGCAAACTCGATGTAACGGAAGATGAAGAAGCAATCATTTGAAAGTGCTGATCCAACAGTAAAATTGGACAGCCGATCAAGTTTGCCAAATTTTCCAGTAATGAGACGAGCCCTTTTCCTCTTAAAATATGGTTTGTAAATTGCTGATGGATTTCAATCGCATTGAGCAATTCGTTTGTCCGTTTGTCCAATATATAGCTTAATGTCTGGTTCACAACCTCTCCTAACGTAACCTCAATCGGCAATTCAATAATTGGGAAATTTTTTTCATTTGCATACTTCAGGCAAGCCTCTGGAATTTCTTCCAAAAATCGCTTCATTTTAATTGCCAACCCTGCACATTGCTGATCCGCCATATTTTTGATGAGTGCGAGCAGATCATTCGGATTGTCTTTTAAATGAAAGGCAGTTGTTACAAGCAGTTCATTCGGTTTCAGGAAATCGATGATATCCGGTGCATCCATCATATTGACGCTGAAAACTTCTCGATCTTTTCCGTTATGGCCGGCGATGAGCTTGGCATTTTTCATAACGGGAATTTTTAATATTTCGGAAATTTTCATTTTTTCAGCCCCTTTGTCTTCAAATTTTAGTGAACATGCACAAAAGATGGTGAAATTTATATCAAAATTGCCAATGTATATGAAAAAGAATAACGATAAAATAAAGTAAATTCACATTTTATGGAACAAAATGTAACAAGGATATTTGCTTATTTTGAATAGAAAAGAGGGAAGAGACATGACAGTTCATTTACTTGGGCCCATTCAGCTAGAAGAGGAAGTTGAAAGGCTGATCGAATGGCTTGCAACATTCGGTAAAACGGAAAAAGGCGGAGTTACCCGGCTGTTATATAGCGAACAATGGCTGTCAGCGCAGGAAGCGTTGAAGGAGAAAATGGAGGAATGCGGATTAGCTCCATATTTTGATGACGTCGGCAACTTGTTCGGCCGAGCAGAAGGATCATCTCCATCCTCCAAAACAATCTTAACTGGTTCGCATATCGATACGGTTATTGAAGGAGGAAAATATGACGGCGCATACGGCATTATTGCCGGCTTGTTGGCGACTCATTATTTATTAAAGCGTTTTGGAACACCAAAAAAAACGATTGAGGTCGTATCCTTATGTGAAGAGGAAGGCAGCCGGTTTCCGCTTACATTTTGGGGGTCAGGCTCTGTAACGGGGAGGCGCTCTTTTAAACATATACAAAAAATTGTTGATTCTAAAGGGATTTCGTTTGTGCAAGCAATGAATGAATGCGGTTTTGGACAGGAAAGATTTCGCCAGCCATTTCGAAACGATATTCAATGCTTTATTGAGCTGCACATCGAACAGGGCTCTGTGTTAGAAAAAAAGAAAAAATCGTTGGGCATTGTCAGCGACATTGTTGGACAGCGCCGCTATCAAGTAAAGGTTGTCGGTGAAAGCAACCACGCAGGAACAACCCCGATGTCCTGCCGGAAAGATGCGGTGGCCATTGCCTCTGAACTGATTACCTATTTAATGAAACAAGCCAAACAGGTGTGCGACCAACTAAGAGTGACCGTCGGCAAAATAAAGGTTGAACCTAACGTTCCGAATGTGATTGCAGGTGAAGTCGTTTTTACGATCGATATCCGTCATCACGAGGAAGAACTATTGGAGCAATTTTGTTCAACATTTTCACGTCATTTTAAAAATGTGAGCGCACAATACAATGTCGATATTTTGTTAAATGAATGGCTGAACGTCAAGCCGGTCAAAATGGATCAACAATTGCTGAGGCTGTCAAAAGAAATTGCAGAAGAGCAAAATCTGTCTCATGAAATCTTGGTTAGCGGAGCGGGACATGATTCGCAAATGTTCGGAACCTATTGTCCGACTGCGCTTTTTTTTGTCCCGAGTCATAACGGAATCAGCCACTCGCCGAAGGAATATACCGCAGCGGCTCATTTAGAAAGCGGCGTTAAGTTTTTAATCCATTATTTATATAGATTGGCATATTAAAAGAAAGGATTGTGGACGAAATGAAATTTCTGCCTCTACAGACACCTAATAGAACGATCATGACACCGGGGCCTGTTGAAGTCGATCCGAGAGTTTTGCAGGCGATGAGTACGCCGATTTTAGGCCAATTTGATCCTGCATTTACTTCGATCATGAATGAAGTAATGGAAATGCTTCGTTATTTATTTCGTACGGACAACAAATGGGCGTTCCCTATCGATGGAACCTCCAGATCGGGCATTGAAGCGATGCTGGTGAGCATTATTGAACAGGGCGACAAAGTGCTGATCCCAATATATGGCCGGTTCGGCTATTTATTAACCGAAATATGCGAACGTTACGGGGCTGATGTCACTACAATTGAGCGTGAATGGGGAACGGTGTTTGATCCGGAGGATGTAATTAGAGAAATAAAGAAGGTTCAGCCGAAAATAGTCGCGATCGTCCATGGGGAAACCTCAACGGGGTGCATGCAGCCGCTTGAGGAGATCGGGAAAGCTTGCCGGGAGATGGATGTAATTCTTGTAGTCGATGCGGTTGCGACAATTGGAGGAACGGACGTGAATGTCGACGAATGGCAGCTTGACGGCGTGATCGGCGGGACGCAAAAATGCTTATCGGTTCCATCAGGGATGGCTCCCATCACATATAATGACAGAATTGAAAAAATCGTTTTGTCGCGTAAAAAGGTAGAAAGAGGAATTAGGACGGAATTGGATCAGCAAATGGCCACAGGTCAAACAATTATTAGCAACTATTTTGATTTAAGCCAGCTTCAAGATTATTGGAGCCCGCGGCGATTAAATCATCATACGGAAGCTACATCAATGCTTTACGCATTGCGTGAAGGCTTGAGGCTTATTATGGAGGAAGGATTGGATAATCGATTTGCACGCCACCGCCTCCATGAACGGGCATTAATGGCCGGGCTGGAAGCAATGGGACTCACATTGTTCGGCGATAAACGCTTTAAACTGCCGACCGTCACATGCGTCAACATACCGCAGGGCGTCGATGGAGAATCCGTGCGCCGCATGCTGCTGGATGAATTCGGGATTGAAATTGCCAGCTCGTTTGGCCCGCTCCACGGAAAAATCTGGAGGATCGGTACAATGGGCTACAGCTGCCGCAAAGAAAATATTCTCAAGCTGCTGACAGCATTGGAGGCAGTTCTCATCTATCACGGTGTTCGCATAAACAGAGGTGAAGGAGCACAAACAGCGCTGAGTATGTATGGAAAACAAAGAAAGGAGTCAGCTTTTTCTAGTGTAGTTCATCGATAAATTGTGTCAATGGCGCAAAATTTTGATCATCATTCATTTTTGCGATCGGTTGAGAAATTGATAAATTCATTCAGACGGAAGAGAAAGCGTTCAGTCCATTGATCTATATAAAATTCAGCTGATGCCATTTTTTTAATGATAAGAAATGGAGATGGTTCGAGTGAAATATGATTCTCTTATCAAAAACGGCAGCGTTGTGTTTCATGACGAAGTGAAAAAAACAAATTTAGCTGTTAAAGACGGCATTGTTGTTGAAATTGGCGATGACATTGACGGGGAAGCCGATGTCGTTTGGGATGCGGAAGGCCAATACGTTTTTCCCGGATTGATTGATGTCCATGTTCATTTCAATGAACCGGGCAGAGAGGATTGGGAAGGCTTTTCAACAGGTTCATCTATGCTTGCAGCGGGCGGCTGTACAACGTTTTTTGATATGCCGCTGAACGGTGTCCCTTCTACAACTGATCTTGAAGCTCTTCAACAAAAAGGAAAAATAGGCGAGGAAAAGTCATTCGTTGACTTTGGATTGTGGGGCGGGCTTGTTCCGGGCAATGAAAATGATTTAGCGCCTCTTGCGGAAAAAGGAGTTGTCGGATTTAAAGCTTTCATGTCTCCGAGCGGCAATAAAGAGTTCGCAGCGGTTGATGATAATACGCTCTTGAATGGAATGAAAACGATCGCCGGCTTGCGTAAAATTTTGGCTCTTCATGCAGAAGACGGCACAATGGTGCAATTTTTGCAGAGAGAAAAAGAGCGGCAAGAAAAATTCGGTCCGGACGATTATTTACAATCAAGACCGATTGCTGCGGAATGGCTAGCTGTCAGAAAAGCCATTACATTTGCGGAACAGACCGGCTGTTCTTTGCATTTCGTTCATATCAGCAGTGCAGAAGCCGTTGAAGAAATCCAGCAAGCAAAGAAAAGAGGACTTGATGTCACTTTGGAAACGTGCCCGCATTATCTTTTGTTTGACCATGAACATACGAAAAAGCTTGGAGCGGTTGCAAAATGCGCTCCCCCATTGCGCGAATTAAGCGACCAAAAAAAATTGGTTGATTTGTTTTTAAAAGATCAGATTGACTTTGTCGCATCCGACCATTCCCCGTCGCCATGGAGCTTGAAAGAAGATGAAACGAATTTTTTCAATGTTTGGGGAGGAATCAGCGGGGGACAATTTACATTGATGGCGATAATCGAACTATCGGTTCGCTATCGCATTCCTTTTCCGAAGCTGATTCATTGGACATCTGCTAGACCCGCCAAACGATTTGGATTGGACGGGAAAAAAGGGGAAATTGCAAAAGGAAAAGACGCAGATTTTGTGATTATAAGTTTAAAAGATTCCTTCACAGTCGAGAAAAACAGTTTGCTTCAAAAACACAAGCATAGTTTATATGTCAATCATACATTTCCTTGCAAAATCTTTGCGACATTTCAACGGGGGAAATTGGTATTTGACAACGGGCGCATACGGGCTTCCAAGCCTCTTGGCCAATGGCTGAAGTTATGATGGGAAGGGTAAGGGGGCTGTCTAATAAGTCGATTTTCCGGCTTATAGACGCCCCTTTAATGTTTTAGAAACGTTGATATATCAATGTTTATAATGTTTCGTTTTCAATGGATTTTGACTTTCTGGACAGCTTTTTTTTGAACGTTTTCCGTATCCTCCATTTTGCAATTATGTTCCGTGAAAAGTTTTCAAAATTTTTTTAGCACGTTATCTGCAGCCTTAAAGGACTTGTCGGAAAACTGAAACAGGAAGTTTGGTTAGGCAAATAAAAATGTGAACAGGGGATCTGCGAATATTGAGGTTGGCCCAATAAATAAATAAATGAATAGGTCAGTCTTACGAATTTGTTCAGCTTTTTTGCCGAGTGACAACAGGTTCGAGGTCTCCAAAAAATCGCATAGGTGCCTTCTCCTAAATCGTTACCTTTTCTTTAGAAAATTCAGGAAGAAAGAAGGTGAGGATTGCTGAAATGACTAATATGATTATTGAAAAATAAAAAGCAACATTATAATTCCCGTGGTAACTGTATAGTAAACCCGGCACATAGGCTCCTAGTGCTGATCCAATTTGGTGGCTGAAAGATAGCCAACCAATGATAAAACCAACAGAGTGTTGTTTAAAGTATTGCGTGACCAACAATTGTGTAGGAGCAACAGTGGAAAAATCAACCAATCCAAAAACGATAGCGAAAATAATTAATAGCAGAGGGTTATAGCTATAGAATAGAATAAACAACGATAATGCCCGTATAACATATAGACAGATGAGCATTTTTCGACTGCTCCAGCGATCTGCTAACACACCAGAAAATAGTATTCCTACAATATTAAAAGCAGCCAATATAGTTACTGCTGCACTAGTCGCACTTGTTGGAACTCCACACAACTGGGCATAAGGGATAAGATGTGTATCCATTAAACCTGTAGTGGTAAAACCGCAAACGCTAAATGGTAAAATCAAGAACCAAAATTGTTTTTTACGAAAAGCATCCCAAATTGAAAAATCATTGAATTTACTTGGCTGTTCAGTTGAGCTTTCTTCTTGATCCATTCCGCCAATTGGCAACATACCTTTTTCATTAGGATGGTTTCGTAAAATTAACAGGACAATTGGAAACACAACAATCATTAAAAAACATCCCAAGATGATGACCGTTGCTTTCCAATTCAACCATTGAATTAATAATAGAGATCCTGGTACCAACAGCATTTGTCCGGCTCCAAACCCTGCTTCGACAATCCCTAAAGCAAATCCTCGTCTTTCATTAAACCAGTTTGTAACGACTACTGTTGCAGCCACGTTTGACGCTCCGCCAACCCCAAGTGATACAAATATGGCATATAGAATAAACAATTGCCATGGATGATGGACAAAAGCTGTTAATAGAATACTAACTGCCACCAAAAAAGTACTGACAGAAAGGATTATACGAGGCCCAAATTTATCAACTAACCTTCCTATAAATGGTTGGGAAAGTCCATAAACGATAAAGCTTAATGTCGAAATTAGCGATACCGTCCCTCTGTCCATTGAAAATTCCCTTTCCCAAGGTTCAACAAAAGCCCCGAAAGAAAGACGAACACCTTGAACAGCTAAAAGAGATAAAAACGTGACAAATAAAATAACCCAAGCATAGTGAAATCGTAACATCATTTTAGTTTAGTCTCCTAACTTCAAAATTTTAAAGATTCAATATTTTTTCTATTCTACCGAATTGGATGTTTAAGTCAAGCCATTTTTTCCAATATTTTTCTCCGTCAATCGCGACAAAAATCAGTTCATATTCTGAGATGGTGGTTATTTTACAGAAGACGGTCTCAATGATTTGAATATGCCAACCGTCGTCTCCCCCAATCGTGCAAAAATCTCTGTTGAACCGATGCAAATCAAAGGATTGGCAAAGTTTCCCTGGAAATAATCAATCAAGCATTAAAAATGAAATGCGTATATAACACTTTTTTGGGGTTTTTATCTTCACTATGAGGAATTGCAAGCAAGACGAAAGAGAGAAGTTTGTTTGACGTCTGGAGGCCATTATTTATCATACAGCCAAATTGCCAATTATTTATGTTTCAAAAGAGCCGTGCCAACAATGATTGAACGTGCGGAAAAGAAAATAGCGGAAAGAAAAACAGAAAGCCTCTTCTGCCTTTAAATGGGTAAAGAGGCTTTGGCTTTGTTTGTGCATTTACAATTGCTTCACGGTTTTTTTTCGCTAATCATATGATCATTTGTTAAAATTGTGCCGTCTAAGTCGATTGCGATTCATTTCATTAGCATTTTTCCACTGGCGTTAGGAATTTCACTACATCGTCAACAGCTTCACAACTTGTTTTGTCCGTTCATGACTATTTATATCGGATTCAATTTTGCCGTTTTTCACGCAGTTTATAAATTCTTCTACTTCATAATACATCGTTTCAAATTTATGTTCCACGGTCAAATCTTTTATTTCACCGTTTCGATATTTGATGACAACTTTCTTCGGATCACTGATTTTGTCAATTTCAATAACACCTTTTTCTCCTTGGATCTCACTAGGGAAAAAGGAGTCTGTTATTTTGGAATACATTACGACTGCTTCAAAATTATCATAATTTAAAATCATACTTCCTTGACCGTCTGCACCGGTTGATAAGTAATAGTGATTTTTTACTATGGATTTTGGTTCGCCGACTAGATGAACAATCGGTGCTAAGCAGTATACACCCAAATCCATTTTCGAACCGTTTCCTAATTCCGGTTTAAAGGCGTTTTCAATAATTCCTTCTTTATATTTATCATATCGTGAAGAATATTGATTGTAATGGAAAACAAATCGTCTGATCGGAGCGATTTCGTCAAGATGTTTTTTTAAATTTAAAAAGGTCGGTGTAACGGTTGATTTCATCGCTTCCATAAACATGGCATTGTAAGTTTTGGCTGTTTGAATGACCTCATCCATTTCTTGCACGGACGTTACTGCCGGCTTTTCGCAAAGAACGTGAATTCTATTTTTCATGGCCAAAATACTTTGTTCGGCATGGAATTTGTTGGGGGATGCAATATAAACGGCGTCAATATTGCCGCTTTGAAACATTTCTTCAAGGTTGGTGTACACGTGTTTTATTTGATATTTTTCGGCAAACATTTTTGCTTTTTCCATTGTTCTCGAATAAACAGCGCCGAGGGAAAATTCCGGGTGTGCGCTTGCAGCTTTTATAAAATGGTCGGTAATCCAGTTTGTTCCTATAATACCAAATCTCATAACGAATCCCACCTTTATTGTTCATATTTGTACATGAATATCATATTATAACATGTTCTGCAGCAGCTTTTTATTCGATTATCTTTTTTTTGAACTAACTTAAAACTCCATGTCAATAAAAACCAAAACATATTAACATGGTAAGAGCTGTCTGAAAAGTCCCAAAAAAAAGAGTAAACGACAGTTTCTTTTCATCTGCTTTTCTGTTTTGATCGAATTTCTGAAAAGGATAAACAGGCATTCAGAGCGGGAGCAACCCAACTCGCTTGGTCAATCGGACCGACTATTACATTTATACTGGCCGTATTATTGGTGCCCTTAGGATTGTTCGGTTCGGGATTGCCTTGGCACCGAACACGCAGGGCGGGAAATTGAAAAAGAACGGTATGGAATTTTGGAAACGGAAGAAAAAGTTACGAATATTTAGAGAAGTTGCTTCACGACTTGCTCCAGCAGCTTGGTAATCCTTTGTCTCGCATCAATAACCCGTGCAAAAGTTCATTATTTGCGGTAATATGATATTGAGTCATGTTTGCATATCTCTTGGTGGTACTGTTTTTATCTGTCAAAGGGGAAGCAGCATGACTCTTTTTCTTTTTTTACACAATGATATGGACTTTACTCTTCAGCTACACATGTGTTTTTATTTTTAGTCACGATATTTTGATTATCCTCTATGACTATACTTCTGATTTTGTCTCTTCACCATTTTCTGTGATTGACACACAATCCCAGTAATGAACCTGTAGACTGTCAACTTGATTTTTTGACCGAAAATGAATTTTCACATTCGTATGAACTTAATCATATATTGAAATTATATATACTAGATATATATTATTTTAGCCTTTAAAATAACTTTCAATAATGATTTTACAATAAATCCGCTTGTTTATAATATATACTTAGTATATAATGAGTGTATAAAAGCAGATGAAATAATTGAGGTAGTGTCAAAAGTCCTTGAAAACTCAGTAGATGTTCATAGTTATTTCCATTAATTAGGTGGAAATGCCATGCAATTACTATTGGCAAAAGCGCCAATAGTTTTGACATTGACGTCAAGGGCAAAGGGAACAGAAAAGCATGCCAAAAAAGTTTTTAAAACCATTGTCGAATTCAGAGTTCACTTCATCTGTGGAGGGTTTTAAGGGCTAACCTAAACCAAAAGGCAGATCGTTTGTTCTATCAGCCATTGAGACGATTACACACTATTTTCGGTGCTGGTGGCATACAGAAAATCGGAGGGAGCGTCGCGCTGTGGACAATTGATAGAGCGAGGCACTGACGATAATGAAATATAGTGATTTTATATGAAAATTTTTGACAATACGAATAATAGAGGAGCGAACGCTATGATTAAAGTTAGCAATCTTACTAAAGAATTTTTGCAGGGGCAAGAGAGAACACGGGTGTTGAAAGGCGTCGATTTGAATATTAAAAAAGGCGAATTCGTAGCAATAATGGGACCCAGTGGCTCCGGAAAAAGCACTTTGCTGCAGCTGATGGGAGGCCTTGACGTACCGACCGCTGGAGATATACAAATTGACGGGAAATATTTAAATAAGATGAGCGAAAAAGAAAGAACGATATTCAGAAGACAAAAACTGGGGTTCGTTTTTCAAAATTATCAACTGCTTCCGACTTTAACTGTAGAAGAAAATATTGCGTTTCCACTTCATGCCGACGGCAAACTGACAAAGGAGAAGAGTCGGGTGATCCAAGAATTGATTCAGGCGGTAGGATTGGAAGGACTTCATCGCAAACGCGCCAACTTGCTCAGTGGCGGTCAGCAGCAGCGTGTTGCTATCGCCAGGGCACTCGTAAATAGCCCGACTGTTTTATTAGCGGATGAACCGACAGGGAATTTGGACAGAGCGAATGCAGAAGAAATTCTCCGGCTATTGACAGTCTTCCATCGTGAAAACAGACAAACGATCGTGATGGTTACTCATGATATTTTTGCAGCCGGATTTGCGGACCGGATTATTCTTTTCAGGGACGGAGGCATCGATCAGGTGGTATCGAGGGAGGAGGGCGACTATGCTAAATATTTGGCGAATTTCATGGCGTAATATCACTCATAACAAAAAGCGTTTTTTCTTTACCTTGTTTGCGATTATACTGGGAACATCTTTTATCACCGCTATGCTGGTAGCCGATAGAACAACTAGAGACGTTTTTAATTACTACACAGATATGTATGTAGCCAATGCAGATTATTGGGTTTTAAGCGATAAGCATACTTATCCGGAAAAAATGATTGAGCCTGTTCAAGATGATCCCGATGTTACGAATATGCTGCTTGTTCTCCAAAAGCAAGCGTTCTTTGAACTTGAAGACGATCACTCTTTAAGTCAAAGATCTGTACGAATTATCGGAGTCAGTGACCAAAACAGCCCGTTACTGGTTCTTCCTGTGATTGAAGGCAGTTTGGATAATAAAGGGGTCATATTGCCGAAAACTGTTGCAACCCTTTTAGGAAAAAAGGTTGGGGATACGGTTCGGTTTGAAGGTTTGGGAGAGGCAAAAGTTTCTGCTATTGTTGAGTATACGCAGCTGCTTGCAAGTCCTAGTGATTGGGACAGTGCTGAATCAACTAGTTTTCGGGTTTTAGTTCCACTCGATATGTTAAGAGAATGGACAGGCAAACATGATGAGATTTCTTATATGCGGTTTCAGGTCAACGGCGATGGCAAGGACCTCTTTCATTCCTTACAGCAGCAGTTCCGTGGGTCAGGTGTGTTCATACAGCCTGTTGTAGCAGATGACCTTCAGAACAACGATATTAGCGGCCTCTATACCTTCTTTTATATTGTTGCCGGTTTATCGATGTTAGTCAGCGGTTTTATTGTCTTTAACACAATTTATACAAGCGTGATCGAAAGAAAAAAAGAATTTGCTATAATGAAAAGCTTCGGCTACACACAACGTTCTGTGTCTAAGCTTGTGCTCATTGAAATCGTACTTTTGTCATTGATCGGTACAGTCATCGGTGTTCCTCTTGGTATATGGCTCGGTGATCTGTTTATGCAGGAACTGCTCAGCATGCTCCAATTTGATATAGTTTATACTTTAAATTGGAGATTGCCGGCGATTATGGCGGTGATTGTTGGAGTGCTGTTCCCCGTTCTGTTTTCGCTTTTCCCTATTTATCATGCAGGCAAAACATCGATTTTATTGACGTTAAAAATGGCCAGCCAATCGAAGGAATCATCAAGACCTCTGCTGATTAGAGCTGTAGTTGGCTTGGTGCTTCTATGCTTTGTGTTTATCGACCACTCTGTAACTTATGCAGCCGTTTTGGCAGGTGTCATTCTTTTGTTTCCTTTGTTGTTGGCCGGTTTAAGCAGAATTATAAAGCCTGTTTTAAATTTTCTTTTTCATTATGCGGGGAGTTTGGCTGCCAAAAGCCTCTTTCAACAAATCAATCGAAATGCAAATACGGCCGCGATACTCGGCATCGGAATTTCGGTTATTTTATTGCTAGGTGCGGTGGTGGAATCAGCTCCGGAAGGATATGAACAAGAAATCAGGAATACGTATGGGGGAGATATGAGACTTACGTCTGAAGCGCCTTGGTCTACAGAAGATATAACGAAACTGCGTTCTTATGATGGAGTTCTAGGCGTTGAGCCATTAATGGAAGCGACCCCGATTACGTGGGAAACGGTTGACGGCGTAAGCAGACAATTTTCTGTTTTTGCCGTAAGTGAAGATGGTCCGTCGTTATTTGCCGATCAACATGAGGAAAAACTGTATAACCGGTTAAAACAGCAAAATGCTGTGCTTCTTGGTGAACGCGCATTTGATGAATGGGGCGGGGAGATCGGGCAGAGCATTCGGATGAATACGCCAAATGGTGAACAATCTTATGAGGTGGTTGGAGTTGTCAAAACATCGCATTATTCCGGTTATGTCGCGTTTATGGATGAGGAACGTCTCAAGGAGGAATTTGGATGGACAAAAGGCTTTGATTTGCTGCTTACTGTTGACAACGAAGCGACCAGTTCCATCCGAGATCGGGTATGGTCTGATTTCCGCGATCATCTGTCAAAGGTTCAAACGGTTGAAGATGAAATTGAGTCCACTACTTCAACAATTTCCGGTATGAATGAACTGATCTTGATGTTGCTGTTTATGATCATCGGGTTAGCCAGTATCGGCACAGCCAACACCCTTTTGATGAACACGCTGGAACGCGTTTTCGAGATCGGAACGATGCGTGCTCTTGGGTTTACTAAACAACAGGTTAGAAATATGATTATCGCCGAAGGCTTGCTCGTTGGGTTATCCGGAGTTATCGGAGGAATAGCAGCTGGGTTGATCTTAATCTATGTAACAAGTCAGTCAGAACTCATGGACGGATTTATGTCTTTCAAGCTGCCATACAGTAATATGATAATGGCAGTGATATCCGGTGTTGTGTTGAGTCTATGCGCCGCTTGGATGGCAAGCCAAAGTGCCAGCAAAATAGATATCCAATCATCACTGAAAGAAGGTTGACAACTTGTCAGTTAAATATGGAATTTTGACATTGTTATACCAAAAAAAACATCATGGATACGAATTGAAATTAGAATTGGATTCCCTTTTTGGCATTAAAGGCAAAATCAATCCCGGTCAGATCTATACTACGCTTGATCGCCTGATTCGTGATCAACTTGTCTCGTCCGCGGGAATGGACGATCAGGAAAGAAAATTATACGAGTTAACACCAAAAGGTAAAGATGAGTTGGAAAAATGGTTGCTGGAACCGGTGCCATACACCACGACAAAAGAAGATTTTTTCTTTAAATGGAGCTGTGCCCGCAAAATTAATTTTGCTCAGGAAAAGAAAATGCTTGAACAGCAAAAAGCGGTGGTGATTAAAGAAGTGATGGAATTGACCAAATTAAAAACAGAGCTGCTGCTTCAAGGTGACGAAAGCAAATATTTATTGATCACCGGTATTTTATTGCATTTAGAGGCGGATTTAAACTGGATAAATCAAGTTGAAAATCGAATCCATTAAAAGCTGCCAAGTTCAAAGAAAAGTGCGGGCCAGCATAAATAGAATGAAAGGAGAATGGGCTTAGGATTGCGATTCTGGCATATCATTGGGAACTGTTTATCGTAGCGGAAGTGTTGTCAGTCATCTTTCGATATTTTTTAGAAAACCAAAACTCAGTATTTTGCTGAAAGCTGAAGCTCGGCTCGGGTTGTATGTATATCTGCAAATAGGTGAGATTTCAACGTTTCTCATTGTTATTACTATATTTGTCATTTATGCTTGTACTTTTGGAATATCCGATTTTATCAGGCTAGATCAATAAAAATCGGTCAGCTGCGCGGTGTTGAGCTGTTAACAGATGAAGAAATATGAAAAGATAAGACAAAACCGTGATGCGAAATATATCGAAAAAAATCGTATATCCTCGCTCATTCACCTGGTGTTATTCGTTGTGATTCCAGCAATATTTTGGTCTATGGGGACGGACTGTATTCTGAAATGAAACACTTAATAATGAAAATATGAAAGAAGAAAGTAAAAAGACCCCGGCTGTGGCTGCTCCTGTCAAAAAAGATTTCTAGGAGTATATGGATGAAGCAGTACAAATTCATTACTTAAATTTGGCGAAAAATCCTGATGCTTACAAAAATAAAAAGGTTGTATTCACTGGAAAAGTTATTCAAATTATTGAACATGGGAACAACATTACTTTTAAAGTGAACGTCGATAAAAGTATAGACGGCGTTTGGAATAATGCGATAGTCGTGAATTACCGAAATGCAAACAAAAAAAGCCATCTGCTTGAAAATGAAATGATTACTTTTTGGGGAACCGTCAAGGGATTAAAAACTTATCAGTCTTCGGGAAAACAAGTAACAATCCCTGAAGTGTACGCAAAGTATATAACGATAATGTGGAATGAAAAATAAGTAACTGAAGCGAACTCGCTATCGGACGGTTTCATGTACGAGGATGTGGAATTAAAAGAACCTTACCGGAGCTATCTAAGCAGGTGATAGGTAATGAAAGCCAAGTGTTATGGTCATCAATTTTATAATTCATCGTAACGCTTTCTATTAATTCTAAGTCACTTATGATCGTGTACAATTTTAAACGGTTGACTCGGAACAGTATATCCGTCCCGAGTTTTTTTCTTTATATTCTAAAAAACTTAAACTCTGTTTTTTGTACTGTGAAAGCTAATTCTTTAGATTCAAATCGCTCTTCTTCACACTGCCATATGGATGGTGATCTTGACGTATAGTGGAAATTTCATTGAACATGGCACGATTGATGTCAGAAGTTAACAAGCCAGACCTTGATTGTTTTTCAGAAGCCATTTTCCGTACTCCTTTTTAGAAAAGCTCTCCACTTGATCATTTTCCATCGCTTTCGGCGGAAAAGTGTGTTCAGAAGAATCCCTTGCCAATCATAAGATATAAGATCAAAACAGGAAGAAGTGTTGCAATAGTTCCGAATATCATCCAGAGCCATGACACTCGACGGTACGCTTCCGTGTTGAACTCATTTTCCTCAGTTTGAGCGCTGAGCCGTATCATCTTTCGCTGTAAGGGGAGAAGCACCCCTGCCCAAAGTACTCCTGTCAATACAAACAATATTAATGACAAGGTCAGCCAATTAAATCCCGAAATAAGATACCCCGTTCGAACGGCCATCCAAACTCCGGATGTGATGATGAGCAGCAGTCCCGGAATTGTGAAAACGAAATCGGCAAGCATGACGTTTTTGGCGGCACTATGAATTAATTCACGATTCCCTGTTTGATCTGCCCGCATTTTCCAAAAAGCCGTAATGATAATATTGCCTAAAAAAAGGACAACTCCGACAATATGCATAAATAACAGAAATTCCATATGCCTCCTCCTACCTTTCTTCCTTTGGCTGAAGCATGCCAGACATCAGCTCAGCAAAATCTTTATGATGAAAGAAATGTTTCTTTGAATCAATGGCGCCGCGCATTCGCAGACCAAATGAAATGAGCATAAACAACTCTGCTGTTTTATCGGCATCAACGGACTGAGGGATTACCCCTGCCTCTTGCCCAGCAGCTATCCATAATTTGGACATATGAATGGCTTGTTCATAATACTGTTGGAGTATGTTCTTGACATCAAGCTGATCGCTTTTTCCGAGAAGATACATTAGTACTTGATTGCCGGGATCTTGAGGATTTTCCAGATCCGACAATCGGGCGGTAATTTCATGCATCGGTTCTTCAAATGATTTCTTTTGCGAAGCCTTATTAAAAAAGCGCCCGTTAATTTCGTCCAGCCTATCTTCCAACACCCAGCTGAAAAGCTCGTCTTTGCTTTTTACATAATGGAAAATGGCTCCTTTAGACAAACCGGAACGCTCCATAATGTCATTGAGCGTTGTATTGGTGCACCCTTTTTCACAAATTAATTCTTTCACAGCGTCCAGCAGCAATCGTTTCGTTTGTTCTCGTTTCTGTTCCCGCTTCAATCAAGTTTCCTCCCGATGTTATGCAACTATTTATAATCAATTATAAAAACCGACCGTCGGTTTGTAAATAAATTGTTTTATTTGGTCAAATGCCTCTTATTGATAAATGATCATAGTTTTATCGCTATACTTTGTGTTGACATGATTGTCACTTCCATCTCTAAGGTGACTTCTTCTTCTATATGCGGGTCTAATCTTTTAACTAATGCAAAATACTCCATCTCTAGCCCCCTCTTCTTACTCAACAGAATTGATTATCGGAATGTTTTTGCCGTTTATAGTTTTCCAAAACTTCTTGCCACTTTGAGTATGATAAGTGGTAATTCACCATTATTGTTCGTACCTACAAACTCAAATTTAGTTTTACCATCTCTGTTGTTACCCATAAATTTCACGTATCCTGTTCTAGTCTCTCCTTTATATTCATATTGTACCTTAATTCAGTACTCCCAAATTTGGTGTTTAGTCTACTTGACCTTAATTTTATTGTCCAGTTTAGTGTAGCCGATTCACAATTCGAGTAAAAGACCATGTAGGAAGTTGTGTCTATGATCTAGACTAACATCAGTTAAGGGGAGAAAAAGAGTTAAGAATCGACTAGGATAAAGCCAAAGCCGTACAACGAGTGTTTGAGTTAAGAGAGCAACATAGAGAAATGTACAGTAAATCTATCAATCATAGGGAGTGTCTATAATGGCTAGACGTTTTGATAAGTGGTCGAGGAAGGAAAGGTGATCGCTCAAACCGCAAGACAACTCGATATTTCATCAAAAACTCTTCATAAATGGGTCGCAGATTATAAAAAAGATGCCGAACATAGTTTTGTCGGAAGCGGAAACCTTAAACCAGAAGATCAAGTAAAGCGCGAACTACAAAAACGCATCCGTGACCTTGAGGAGGAAAACGCTATTTTAAAAAAGGCCATGAGCATCTTCGCCAAAAACCAGAAGTAATTTATGAATTCATCCATACCCATAGAAAGGAGTTTCGTGTGGCGAAGATGTGCGAAGTCCTAGGTATTTCAAGAAATGGATATTATGCATGGGTCAAACGCCCAGAAAGCCAACAAAAGAAAAGACAGGAAGCGTTGAAAAAACAAATCAAAAAGATTCATATCGAGTCAAGAGAAACGTATGGCAGCCCAAAAATCACAAAAAATCCTTCAGAAGCAAGGGGTTGAGGACGGTCGCCAGAATCATGAAAGATGGTGATATTCGTTCAAATACAAAGAAAAAATATAAGGCAACCACGAACTCGAAGCATCATTGGCCGGTGTATCCGAACTTATTGAATCAGCAGTTTGAAGCAGATGAGCCGAATCAAGTATGGGTGGCGGATATTACGTATATTTGGACGAAAGAAGGCTGGTTGTATTTAGCCTCCATCATGGATTTGTTTTCTCGTAAAATCGTAGGCTGGTATCTTTCCGAGCGTATGACAAAGGAGTTATCGGTCCATCCATCAGCGAAGTCCTCAACCTGGTCTGATTCACCATTCGGACCAAGGGGACCAGCATGCATCGAATGAATACCAAGCCATGTTGAGGCAATACGGCATACAGACGAGCATGAGTCGAAAGGGAAACTGTTATGACAACGCATGTGCCGAATCGTTTCACAGCATCATGAAAAAAGAACTCATTTTCCACGAAACCTTTACGACAAGGGAAGAAGCGAAACAACGGATTTTTGAATACATTGAGTGTTTTTATAATGCCGAGCGAATTCATTCCGCTAATGAGTACATGTCCCCAATGGAGTATGAGAAGATGCATCGGCAAGGCAAAAAGCAGCAACGTTTCTCACCATAAGTTACGATATAAGGGACATCTTTCCTCTTGAGAAGAGGAATGGTTTACCAAACCGTTCTCCTTCTCAAGAGGCCACTAAACGAAGTGCGGTAGTAGGATTTTAAATTTTTCTCGATTTTACGTGTCTATTTTCTTGACATAATACCATTAGACCCTTATGAGTCAGAGCCTTATTCCCGTATAAAATACCTATATTTAGATTACTTTAACTTCTAAAAAGTCACATCCTGTTATATTATTTTTCTTTATTAGTTCTCTAAGTTCTTCTGATATGAATATTGGAATTTCATCACCCTTGAGTTTAATAATATGCTTTGATTGTATCGCCTCCTTACATAAAGCATATTTTTTTATACTATATATACTTTCACCATCAAGTTCAAATACACTATAATCTGAATTTTCTAAGTTTAATGCATCGACAACATTCAAAATGTTAGCTACCGAAAAACCTTTTAAAATTTTGTTTTCACCTTTAATCACTACATTTATAGGCAGATATTGTATACCATCATCTACTTTCTCTAAAATCGCTTTAAATCTTTCAGAAACTATAAACCACCCTAAATTGTTTGCTAAGTAATCTGTTAATCTTTCTCCTTCTTTAGGATCAAAGTAAAAGGTGATTTCGCTATTCCAATTATGAATATACTTACCTTCCGATAATTCATATTGTTCAAATCCCTTTGTATCTATACAGTATGCTACTACATCTCTATCATCACTATCATCCATTAGTAACTTATAAAATCTCATTATTTCTTCCTCCAATAATCTTTATAAAGCATCTCCGGGTTCTTTCTAATTTCCTGTTTTACTTGTTCGAATAATCTTAAAAATTTCCTTTTATCCCCCTTAGCTATTTTATCAAAAGTTCTAATATTGCTTAACACATACTCGTGATAAGCATTTGGATGTCTTCCATGATGAGGTAGTAATTCTATATTCCAAACGTCATCCAAATCTAGTCCATATTTTTTCGTTATAGCCTCTATTTGTGGAGTATATTTTTTACTTTTATTAGTAGCATAATGATGTTTTTGTAAAGGTTTACCAGAACCCTTAGTGCTAAGTTCAACGCCATCGTTGCCTGCTTTACCTTCGCCTAGATTTAACCCCGTCTTCTCACTCAGATAAGCTCGAACTTTATTCTCCAATCCATTGGTGTTTTCGGGCGGAACTTTAACGTTCCCAATCCCTTCCATGGCCAATCCCATTTGCCGGCCAGGGATTGAATTTTTCAGATTGGTCAGGGCGTTGTCTACGAACCGGCCGGCTTTCAGTGCACTGTTTGCGCTTTTGTTTTTCAAATGGTGCGGGATTTCTTTTGCCAAGCTTTTAGCATTTCTGATACGGGGGAATATGCCTTTTTCCGCACGAACCACCATATCCCGGACAGATGATTTGGACTGCAAGCCCGTTTTCGTCGCTAATAATTTTAGATTACTGGCTTCTCTTAGATGGGAAAAACGGGCGGCGCTGCTGAATGTGGAAAGCCCCTTTACGCCAGGGACGATATCCAATGGAGAAAGGACACCACGGAATACTCGTTCGTCTGTTTTCAACTCTCTTCCTGAAATCCAGTCTTTTCCGGAAACGGCTGAACTTAATTCCAGTGTACCATAAGCTGTCCCCAATGCCATCCCTGCTGGCGGACAAATGAAGGAAGTGCCTACTATGACAGCCAGTGCCGTTATTTGTCCCCAAAATTCTTTGTTCATCTGCCCATCTTTGATCGATTCATACTGAAAAGCCCGGGAATTCAATGCTGTTTGTATATATTCTTGTTTCGAAAAATTTGCTTTAGGGTTCAGTTCTTTCCATGAAACGTATTCCCGTTCTATCAACTTAGCATAGTAGTTGCTGCCACTGAACAGATCTTCCAGTCCAACTTCCGCTTTCGGCACGTCGATTGTTTGTTGTGTGCCGTATGCTCCGGAAGCGACAACTGTTTTTTTGGCACCAATGTGATTTTTCGTTTTGATCTTTGATATGGATAAGTTGTGCATCGCTTCCACAAAAGCATCGATCTCTTGATAAAACGGATCATCGATGGTGCGGTCAACAATTTCTCCGACACGGCTGCTAAAGCGGTGCAAGACGAGATAATCTTCATATAATTGTTGATATTGTTTTTTTCGGTCTGTGTGGGTGAAAGAGATGACACCGTCTGTGTCATATTTGGCGATGTCTGCTTGAACGTCTTCGAGAAGATCGTTTAGATCTTTTAATTTATCAATCATGCCTTTGCCCCATACACCGAGACCGACCAGATCGCCAATACCTTTCTTCGTCTTTTCCCATTCAGAAGGGATATACTTGACATCCACTGCCTTCATGCCTCCGATTGAAACGAAATGGATTCCAACATGTGGAACAGCTTTCTGTTTCATTATAAGAGAAAATATGTAACTTTTGGTAAACGGTAAGAAAAAAAGGGAATTTTAAGTAAAAAATACCAATCATTTATCAGATCATGTTCTTATTTTAGATCGTAGGAACCGATCGAATAGACCTAAACCAATTTTTCCAGAATGAAACGTTAAAAATATGGTCTCACTCTTCCTTCAATTGAATGAGAAGGGAATGAGCCGGATGTTT
>ERZ1673755.30-NODE-30-length-26594-cov-32.226421_pt1 | contig 26594 bp, 29 predicted proteins | sample MGYA00580185_ERZ1673755 | MGnify/ENA primary metagenome ERZ1673755 (study PRJEB41219, sample SAMN04549639) | soil metagenome | isolation source: soil | place: USA:California, San Francisco Bay NWR | collected 2009-02-09 ...
TCTTCTTTTTTGTTTGGTTGTAAATTTATGTTAGCGGATTTGCTCATCTACAGTTGGGAAAATGAAGAGCTACGCAAAACGATTTATGAAATGATGCATTTTTGGTTTCAAAAGGGAATTGATGGCTTTCGCTTAGATGTCATTAATTTGATTTCGAAAGATCAACGTTTTCTCGATGATGACGAATCCCTGCCATTGGGTGACGGCCGCCGATTTTATACAGACGGTCCGCGCATCCATGAGTTTTTGCAGGAAATGAATAGGGAAGTATTTTCTAAATATGATATTATGACAGTCGGTGAGATGTCATCGACCACCATTGACCATTGCATTCAATATACTAATCCAGCACGGAAAGAATTGAATATGACGTTTAACTTCCACCATTTAAAGGTAGACTACCCAAATGGTGAAAAATGGGTGGCAGCTCCATTCGATTTTCTGGCTCTAAAACGAATTTTATCTACTTGGCAAGTGGAGATGAATAAAGGCGGAGGCTGGAATGCGCTCTTCTGGTGCAACCATGACCAACCGAGAATTGTGTCGCGCTATGGCAATGATGGAGCATATCATAAAGAATCGGCGAAGATGCTGGCAACAGTTATTCATATGATGCAAGGAACACCATATATTTACCAAGGTGAAGAAATTGGCATGACCAACCCGAAGTTTGAGCGAATTGAAGAATACCGAGATGTGGAAACATTAAATATGTATAAAATTTTGCTTGAGCAAGGAAAAACAGAAGCAGAGGTGCTTGAAATTTTAAAATGTAAATCGCGCGATAATTCACGGACACCTATGCAATGGGACGACAGTCCGCATGCCGGATTCACAACTGGGACTCCTTGGATTCATGTCGCGCCGAATTTTAAAGAGATTAATGTGAAAAAAGCATTAGAGGATCCAACATCGATTTTTTACCATTACAAACGTTTGATTGAATTGCGAAAGAACTATGACATTATTACAACAGGAAACTATCAGCTATTGTTAGAGGATCATCCGCAAATTTTTGCTTATGTGCGCAATGGAGATGGTGAAAAGCTTCTAGTAGTGGCCAACTTTTTTGGCGGCCAAACAAAATTTGTTTTGCCGAATGAGCTTGATATAAACGGATATACAAGCCGTATCCTGCTTTCCAACTATAATGACTCTTCTGAACATGTACAAGAAATCATGTTGCGTCCATATGAAGCGATTGTGTATCATTTAACAAAATGATACTATACAATTCGGTGATGACTATGAAGGAAAATAAATTTATGGCGATTTACAACGACCTTTTGCTTCATATTCGCAAAGGCATTTTTCAGCCGAACGAAAAGCTGCCTTCTGAAAATGAATTGTCCCAGCGGTATCAAACATCGCGTGAGACGATTCGCAAAGCGCTCAATCTTCTATCAGAGCATGGCTATATTCAAAAAATAAAAGGAAAAGGTTCGATTGTGTTAGATGTAGGAAAATATGATTTTCCTGTCTCTGGACTTGTCAGCTTTAAAGAATTGGCGCAAAAAATGAACAAGCCGGCAAGAACGATCGTACATGAACTGGAATTGATCGAGCCTGATGAATATATTAAAAGACAATTGGAAACCGAAAATAAGGAAAAAGTTTGGAAAGTGATTCGTGCTAGGGAAATAGAAGAAGAGAAAATTATTTTAGACAAGGACTTTCTTTGCCAAAAATTCGTTCCAACATTGACGCGCGGCATTTGTGAAAATTCGATTTATGAATATATCGAAAATGAATTAAAGCTTCGCATTAGCTTTGCGAAAAAAGAAATGTTTGTCGACCGAGTGACAGCTGAGGATCAAAAATATATGGATTTAAACGGCTACGAGCATGTAGTAGTGGTGAAAAATTTTGTCTACTTAGAAGATGCGAGCTTGTTTCAGTATACCGAATCGAGACATCGGCTCGATAAATTTCGGTTTGTTGATTTTGCGCGGCGTACTCATCACCCGGGGATGTCCGATAAGTCCTTAAAATGAAGCCAGTGGAGGAAAACGAGTTGTTTTTCTCCACTCAGCTTGTAGACTTTGTTGACAAGCTGACCTTGAAAGAGTGTCGAACACTCATTCAAGGTGTTTATAATTACTTATATTGCACGGCTCCTAGAAATCTAAACTGATGTTTTTCATTGACATTTCCATTATATTGAAAGTTATAAAGTAAAAGAACTGAGTTCGCTTCTTGATTTAAACAATCACCGCAAAACTCTATAAATTTTGGAATTATCTCCTCATCATAAGAAAAGCCTTCAAGTAGAACACGGCAATCAATCGATGGCTCATCATAGAATTCTATTTCTCTAAAATCTTCATTGTAGTAATCAATGTTAAAGTCTTTTTCAAATTCGGAAGGTAGTAAATCTCCATCTTCTTTAGTGAAAGCGCCACCTTGACAGGTTGGAGGTCGCTGGTTTGAGCTTAGTCGGAATCATCCTCAAAAATCTTGATATGACGCGGTTCTTGTGAAATACAAGAATCGCGTTTTTCTTGGTGCGCCCGGCATGGGTGAAGTCTATTGGGTGAGAGTCCCGAACCATGAAGGCAGCAGTAACGGTTAGCTTTAAAATAGAAAAAACTTGAAAGGCTTGTAGCCAATCAAGGTTTTTGTTCTAAATCAGTTACCTCCATCTCCAATTTATTTCCCAGTCTTCATACACAGCCGGCAAATAAATTCCTCTTTTATATTGATGATCATTCACAATAAACCAATTTTCATCCTTCAGCCATTCTTCATTATATTCACTCTCTTTAAAATCGTTTTCTTCATCCATCAGAGCCTTAAAAAACTCTTTAAACTTTACTATATTTTGATTAGGTATAAGTTTACCATACATCCACATGCCTTCAGTGTTGATATCTTGTATTTCGCCTAGACATTCATCTTGGAAATATAAAAACATAATATACTCACTCCTTAGGAGAAATTTTTATGAATTTGCTAGGTATCTCTCCTCTGATCAAATATTCATTGTCTCTTGTAGTCCAAGTTAACGCTCTATTTTTCCAAAAATCAGAAGAAGAGCTATCTCTCTCAATTAATTTTCGAATCTGTTTTGGGGATAAAATGGCTACATTTTTAACTTCTCCTGATCTAATCGCTTTTCTCAAAGAAGAAATATCTAATTCTATTAAGTAATCCCCATAATTTCCAATAATACCTTTATTACCAGTGAAACTAATATAAGGGCTATTTGATTTTGCTCCCCTTCTGTAACCTCCTAAAATATGCTCTATAACAGTAACTTGTCGATTTTTGTATATACCTTTACTATTTGCAGGAACTAAATTACCTGAATCTGATATAAATGGCTTACCAATTCCATTAGATCTTTTAGGTGAATGCAATAAACTATCTCCTCTATAAAGTTTACCAGTACCCTTATTATTGTTTTTAATTTGGCTTCTCTATTTCTCCTTCAACGGTTCATTATGTAAAAAATGACCCCAACTGTACTGGAGTCATCTTTAGCTGTATATGCATTTTGAACTGTCTATTTTTTGATGTCATAACTATACGAAGATAATAATTTTTAAATACTTAGTAAATTTTTTGTTTATACTACCCAATATTAAATTTAGAGGAAACATATTTTTAAAATTCCTGGTCCTTCCCCCCATTAAATTCTTTGGAATAAATATGTTCCGTGTAGATATTAAATAAAAAAACACTTTAATTCGTCTTCTGTTGCAACATTACTTCTAATTTATCTAACTCAATTACTAGTGGTTCATCGTAACTCTCAACTAAGTTGGTATCAAAATACGCTCTCAAGGCTCCTTTTAGCTTAGAATCTTTCCTTAATTCATCAATATTGCTATTGGTATTTACAGTTTCTGATAATTCTTTCAACTTATCTATTAATGTATCTAAAAATTTATGTTCCCTCTGACTTTTTTTTTCATAAACTAAATCCATAACCTTTTGTATTTGAATTTTAATATTATCCATTTCTTCGTTTTGCATAACAAAACCTCCTATTTTGAAGGTATTGGCCTAATTTCCTTTATCCATTCTAAAGAATAATTTAAAGGTAATAAAATTTGGTCAGCATCCCCTTTTAGAATACTACCGGTTTTAGTAATTTGTTTTTCAGCTCTGCCAATATTCAATATAGTTCCTTTTGGAATTTCAATTACGGCTTCATAGTTCCTCGTATTTTTCCATTCTGGGAGTAAAGCTAAGTCAATTTTAGTTTGTATCCTATTTACAGCCGGAGAAGTTGTAGCAAATGTTCCGCCTGCATCTGCATGCCCGCCAAATACTCTATAGACTGTAACATTCTCTTTTGTAATCACTGTTCTATAATTTGAATCTTTAAATGTAGTAGCAATACTCGAAGGTAAAGGCATTTTTTCAATTTCCTCTACCTGATTGTCAATACGAGTTGAGTAATCTTTTCCTTTTTCAACTGTTTTTTTACCAGTACCCTTAGGAAATTATAAAAATGTACTTTATAAATGGGCGGCAGTTTCACTAACCATCACCCATTATATCAACTGACTTTCCGTTCAGGCATGATATAAGCGGTCTTGTGTTTCATCATACCATAGATAATATTGACAAGTCTTCTCATAATGCAAATAAGCGCTTGTTGTTTGGTTTTACCTTCTGCTAGCTTTTTCTGATAATACTCATAAAACACAGGATTTCGAGGAGTTTTACTGCCTTTACAAATATGTATTTGTTGAACAGCCAAGTTATAAAAGATAGTGTATAATTTCCTGTTTCCTTGTTTGCTTTTCTGAATAGTTTCCTTGCCGCCCGAACCCATTCTGACAGGGGCTATACCTGCATACCTTGCGAGTTTGTCGGAATTAGTGAAACGATGAATATCCCCGATTTCTGCAATGAAAGCCGATGCAGTCACCGTATTAATGCCTGGCATCGTTTCAAGCTGCATCCCTAATGGCTTGATAAGTGCTTTTAACTCTTTATCTACTTTTTTGATTTTTTGCTTCTTAAAGGCTGCGCCCGAACACCATCAGCCATCTTTGTTCAGACAATGTGGACAGAGTTTATCTCTCAACATTAGAAAAAGTGTGCAAAGTGCTGGACATCGACATCCAGGAGTTAATCGAGGTGGAGTAATCCTCTCGCTATAGTAATCGGTGGTAGCGAAGAAAAAGTTACGAAAAAATTTTTGTAAAATGGTGGGAAAACAAGGGTAAGGTTTTTGGCGATAAAAACGGTAGTAACTGATAATTTTTCAGTGGGTTATATTTGATGAAAATTGTAAAATAGGGCATCTTTTTTATACACATTTTGTGCGTACAAGATAACTCTAAAAATTATCATATAGAACTTGAATAGATTACATGCACGAATTGTATCACTAGCAGCTCGTTCGGCACTACGTCACTAGTAGAAAACCCTCAAAAGAGAATTTATATTCACCTTTTGAGGGTTAATTCAATGATATTTTACTTCAATCCTATTCTTACTTCACCGTCATGAAATATCTCAATAACATATCCTGAAGATGGTGAAAATATCCGTGTATCAAAACTTACAGCAGTAACGTCATCTATAACTTCAAATACTTTATTTAACTCAGATTGAATTATAGGTAATGTCCTTTCATCCCAAATAACATATATAACGTTGCTGTATTCATCAATGTTTTGGTTCAAAAAGGAGATGATCTCATCAACTGTATTCACTTTAGCATGATAAGTCACTTTCTCCCATTCAATACGCCCCCACTCAGTAAATGAAAAAGAATTCTCAAAATCTCTTAGTACTTGCTCTCTCTCACTATCAGATAAGACGTGTACATTATCACCTAGTGCTTCAATACACTCATCAAATAAACTCATTCAAATTTCCCCTTATCTATTCAAATATTTTAATAAAGATTTAAAGGTGTTTTCGTTATCCGCGAATGGAATAACGATTTTTCGAGCATTAGCCCCTTTACCATTGCGAAAATCTTCAATGTTTATATGTGTCCCCTTATTTGGGTCATAATCTAATCTCCATCTTACTTTTCCGTCAGCAGACTGCCTACCAATTACTTTACCATATCCAGCACTTGACTTAAGAGTTCCTATATATGGCTTTGAATTTGGTCCTAAATTTCCAACTAGGTCTAGTGCTTTATTTCTAGCCTGTTCATATGTCTAGACTTTATCTAATACTTGTTCCCCTTTACCAATACCCTATTTAGTAATCTTAAAAGCAATTATAAAAAAATGAAGTGACCCAGTAAAATGGGACAAGGAAAAACACTCCATAGCGATCAAGGGGCGGTCTATACGTCTTATGCTTTTCAACATTTAGCCAAAGAAAAAGGCATTACCACGAGCATGTCCCGCAAAGGAAACTGCCATGATCATGCCGTAATAGAATCGTTTCATTCTCTTCATTAAAGGCTGAAACATTCTATTCACAAGAAAAACAAAATCTCACTAACTCTATTGTTAGGAATTTCAAAACCATTATCCCAGTTGTAATTTGCTGCAAATATATGAAGAAGTATCGAATTATTTATATGTTTTACTTCTTCATTGTCTTCACAATACAGGAGCTCTTTTAACTTTTCTAACTCTTTGTTATTCATAAACCCCCTCCTTTTCACAATCTAAGTTTTATATGTTTATCTTAAACGAAAAATCTCCCGTAATTAAAACCTACAAGGAAATATTGTTTCCTATAGGCATTTATCTTCAATTATTTTTCTAGTTTATTTAGTTGTCTTTCCCAAAGTTCCACAGATACACCTTGGTTCGGATATAGTGGCAAACCTTATTTAGGTAATAGAGACCAATCATATTGTCTTAAAATAAAAATCCCCCTTAAAATTTGAAGGGGGATAAATGATTCTGTTTTGCAGGTAATCTTGACGGCAGCTTGTTGTCATTTTTTGGTTTTATAATATGTTTGTTGGCGTATTTTTTGTTTAAGATAAAAATAAATTTTTTGCATTCTATTAGACTATGATTTATCCTACTACTACACCTTGACATGGTGGAGGTCACTGGTTCGAACCCAGTCGGAATCATCGAAATGAAAGGTCATAAATCCTTGAGATATAGGGCATTGACCTATTTACATGTTCAAAAGTTGAGAGTCGATCGAGTAGTGGAAACAAAAGATTGATTATTGAATCACCCGCCAAAGTGATGGAAAGGTGCGTAAAAATGTTAGGGGAAAGTAATGGAATGGCGTTTAAAAGTGATTGAATCCCTAGCCAAAGTGATGGGAAAGTGCTTAAAAGTGATTGAATCCTTAGCCAAAGTGATGGGAAAGATCCCAGAAGTGATTTAAATCCCCAGCAAAAGTGGAGGAATCAATCGATCCTAGAAGTAACCTATCAAATTTGCAGCAATCGGTGAATGACCGATTGCTTTATTATTCGGAACACAAGGATTTTAAATCTCGAATGCTTATTTTGTTACCCCATGCATTAAAAATGGGTTTAATATTATAATAAAAAAAAGAGAACTCATTTTTGAGGTGGACTAGGAATGAATAAAACTATTGCAGATATAGCAAAAATTTCGGGAGTTTCCAAAAGCACTGTATCTCGCTACTTAAATGGTGGATCTGTTAGTGAAGCAACAAAAAGAAAAATTGAACTTGCCATTAAAGAAACAGGATATACACCTAATCCTTTTGCACAAAGTTTAAAGGCTAAGAAAACATATTTTATTGGAACGATTGTTCCGCGATTAGATTCCTATGCAGCATCGCATACTTTAATTGGGATTGATGAACAATTAAAAGAGTTGAATTTTCAATTATTAATATCCAATACGAATCAGCAAATTGAACGTGAAATTGAAACGATTTATAGCTTGGCTAGTCAAAAAGTTGCGGGAATTATTTTACTTGCTACTCAAATTACACAAGTACATTTAGAGGCATTTGAAAAGGTGAACATCCCGATTCTTCTTGTTGGTCAAGAACATCCTGATGTACATAGTCTGATTCATAATGATTTGGAAGCAGGCTATGCAATTGGAAAATATGTATTAGAGAAAGGGCATCGAAAAATTGCTTACTTAGGTGTTACCGAAAAGGATGTAGCAGTTGGAGTAAGAAGAAAGGAAGGATTTAAAAGGGCAATAGCAGAAGCGGAAGGATGTGAGGTTCGTTATTTTGAAACAGGTTTTAATATGTTTGCTGCTCAACAAAGGGTAACAGAAATGCTAGAAGGATTTCAGCCGACTTGCATTGTGTGTGCAACGGATAATATTGCTCTTGGTGCTTTAAGGGCAGCACAATTAAAAGGATTGAGCATTCCAAAGGATGTTTCTATTACGGGTTTTGGAGGATATGATGTGACGGAAATTATTCACCCAGGGCTAACAACAGTAAAACTGTTTTTTAAAGAGGCTGGAAAGATGGCAGCGCAAAACATTGTAAAGCTTGTCAATGAGGAGTCAGTTCCAAAAAGAACATTATCAAAATATGAAATTATTGAACGAGAAAGCGTTGACAGCATCATTCCTAATGACTTATAATCAGACTGGAACCGGTTCCATTTCATAAAGTTTGGAACCGGTTCCTAAATCGTGAAAAATGGAACCGGTTCCACTAAATAAATGGGGGAGGAAGCTATGAAATACAATCAAATCGCAAAAGAAATTTTAGAAGCTCTTGGTGGAAAAGATAATATTTCTGCTGCAGCTCACTGTGCGACACGTTTACGTCTAGTTTTAAATGATGAAAGTAAAATAAATCAAGAAGCGCTTGACAAAATGGACGATGTAAAAGGAACTTTTTCAACGGGTGGACAGTTCCAAATTATTTTAGGGTCAGGTACAGTTAACAAAGTTTATCAAGAATTGACCAAATTAACTGGACTTCAAGAAATGTCTACAAAAGATGTGAAAGATGCTGGAGCGAAAAATTTAAATCCAATTCAACGTTTAGTGAAGCTACTTTCTGATATTTTCGTTCCGATTATTCCTGCCATTGTTGCTGGCGGTCTTTTAATGGGAATTAATAACGTATTAACGGCAAAGGATCTATTTATTGAAGGTAGGTCCCTCATTGATGCTTATCCAGAAATAGCGGACTTAGCAGCACTTATTAATACATTTGCCAATGCGGCATTTGTCTTTTTACCAATTTTAATTGGTTTCTCCGCTACACAGCGCTTTGGTGGTAACCCGTACTTAGGAGCTACTTTAGGTATGTTAATGGTTCACCCTGATTTATTAAATGGTTGGGGTTATGGTAGCGCCTTAGCGAACGGTGAAATTCCAGTTTGGAGTATTTTCGGATTTGAAATTGAAAAAGTCGGTTATCAAGGGACCGTATTACCTGTATTAGCATCATCCTTTATTTTAGCGAAAACAGAACAATTCTTACGCAAATATATTCCGTCTGCACTTGATAACTTATTAACGCCATTATTAACAATTTTTATTACAGGCATTTTAACGTTTACAGCAGTAGGACCGATTACTCGTTCTGCAGGTAACTTATTAACAGACGGACTTGTTTGGTTATATGATACTACGGGACTCATTGGTGGTGCGTTATTCGGTTTAGTTTATGCCCCAATCGTTATTACAGGTATGCATCATAGCTTTATTGCAGTTGAAACACAATTGTTAGCAGAATTTGCTAAAACAGGTGGTTCGTTTATTTTCCCTGTTGCGGCTATGTCAAACGTAGCTCAAGGTGCAGCAACATTAGCTGTTTTTATGATTATTAATGATAAGAAAATTAAAGGTATTGCGTCCGCAGCTGGTATTTCGGCTCTTTTAGGAATTACAGAGCCTTCTATGTTTGGTGTAAACTTGAAGCTTCGTTATCCATTTATTGGTGCTATTACAGGTGCAGCTATATCAGCCGCATTTATTACGATCTTTAAAGTAAAAGCTGTTGCGCTTGGAGCAGCTGGTTTACCAGGTATTATTTCAATTCGTCCAGATTCCATAGTTCCATACGTAATTGGAATGGTTATTTCATTCATCGTTGCATTCGTAACAACCATCATTTTAGCGAAACGTGCAGCGAAAAAAGAACAAGCAGCAGAAAAAGCATCTTAATAAATTAAATATTGGGGTCTGATCCTTAAAAAGAGGTCAGGCCCTGTGTTTACATCGTGAAGGAGTTTGAGGTTTAAAGATGGAATGGACGAGAAAACAACGGTATCGCCGAATCGAAGAAGCGACAAAAGAAGAATTGAATGCATTAAAAGAAAAAGTCAACAAAAGCATTTGGCGTCAGAAATTTCATATTCAACCAGTAACGGGACTTTTAAATGATCCAAATGGTTTTTCTTATTTTAACGGAGAATATCACTTGTTTTATCAATGGTTTCCGCTAGGTCCTGTTCATGGATTAAAATATTGGTATCACACAAAATCAAAAGATCTTGTCAATTGGCAAAATGTCGGAATTGGTATTAAGCCGAACGATTATTTTGATTCTCACGGAGCTTATTCAGGTAGTGCTATTTGTCATGACGGTAAGCTCCATTTAATGTATACAGGAAATACAAGAGATGAAAATTGGGTTCGTCATCCATATCAATGCTTAGCGGTAATGAATGAAAATGGACGTATTGAAAAATTACAAGAGCCGGTTATTAAAGAAGTTCCAAAAGGTTATACCGATCATTATCGCGATCCGAAAGTTTGGAAGGAAAATGACACTTTTTATGCTGTTATCGGGGCACAGAGGGAAAACAAAACAGGTTGTATTGTTCTTTATTCATCACCTGATTTAAAAAATTGGACATTTGAAGGTGAGGTTCAAACAAACTTAAAGGAATTTGGATTTATGTGGGAATGTCCCGATTATTTTGAACTAGATGGAAAAGGTGTGCTGATCTTCTCACCACAAGGGTTAGAGCCAAAGGGAGATCAATTTCAAAATATCTATCAATCCGGTTATCTTTTAGGGAACACACTAGATTTAAAGACAAAAGTTTTTGAACACGGTGAGTTTGTTGAGTTAGACCGTGGATTTGACTTTTATGCACCACAAACGACAATTGACCATAAGGGACGTCGCCTTTTAGTCGGGTGGATGGGTCTTCCCGAAATCGAGTATCCAACTGATAAGGATGGATGGGCTCATTGTTTAACATTACCGAGAGAGTTGACCGTTCAAAATGGAAAGCTTATTCAGTGTCCTGTAAAAGAACTAGAAGCATTGCGACAAGATTCGGTAAATGTGAAAGATATTCTCGATGATGAGAAAAAAATGTATGATGGATTCAATGGGACGACGTATGAACTTATTTGTGAATTTACGAACATGGAAGCAGATGAAGTCGGGATTGAATTCCGGTCATGTAATGATGAAAAAACGGTCATCTCCTATAACAGAAAGGAACAAAAGGTGACCTTAGACCGTACCCATTCAGGCGAGGTTCCAGCTAAAGAATATGGAACAACAAGAAAGTGCAGCGTTGAAGGGGATACGTTAAAGCTTCATCTGTTTGTTGATACGTCTTCTGTCGAAATTTTTATCAATGACGGCGTTGAAGTATTTACGAGCCGAATTTTTCCAAGACCTGAAAGCACAGATATTCGCTTCTTTGCACGAAACGGAAAAGTTACATTAGACACAACGAAATATAACTTATCCACTATGAATTAAAAGGGAGGTGTAGACAATGGGGCGCTTATTTTCAATTGGTGAAGTGTTAATTGATTTTATTCCAATGCAAAAAGGCAAAGCATTAAAGGATGTTCAATCTTTTAAACGTGCACCTGGGGGAGCCCCAGCAAACGTTGCAGCAGCTGTTGCGAGATTTGGGGCAGAATCTGCAATGATCACAAAGCTTGGAATGGATGCCTTTAGTGACTTTTTAATTGAAGAGTTACAAAAAATCGGTGTGAAAACAGATAAAATAAAGCGAACAAAGGAAGCGAATACAGGATTAGCATTTGTTTCACTGCGCGATGATGGTGAACGTGATTTTTCCTTCTATCGCAATCCTTCTGCAGATCTTTTGCTTTCAGAAGATGAAATTGAAGAAAGTTGGTTTGCCAAAGGAGATATTTTACATTTTTGCTCCGTCGATCTAGTCGAAAGCCCAATGAAAAAAGCCCATGAAAAAGCAATTCGACTTGTTAAAGAAAATGGGGGAATCATTAGCTTTGATCCCAACGTTCGCCTTCCACTATGGAACAGTGCAGAGGATTGTCGACAAACGATTTTAGAATTTATTCCGAAAGCACATATCATCAAAATTTCCGATGAAGAATTAGCGTTTATCACAGGAATCACTAATGAAAAAGAGGCGATTGAAAACTTATTCACAGGTGATGTAAAAGCCGTTATTTACACAAAAGGAGCTAATGGAGCCGACCTTTACACGAAGAATGCCAAATATGAATCAACTGGTTTCAAAGTTGAGGTTCAGGATACTACAGGTGCAGGAGATGCCTTTATCGGTGGCTTTTTATATAAACTACTCGAAAAAGAAGTAAACCATGATAACTTAATAGATGTATTAAATAAGCACCATCAAGATATCCTCACCTTTGCCAATGCAAGCGGTGCGATCACAACAACAGGAAAAGGTGCCATTTCATCCTTACCGACAAAAGAAGAAATCCTTAACTTCATTTCATGTAAATAAATACATATTAAGATTAGCAGCATAGACCACGGTCAAGGTCTGTGCTGCTATTTTTTTAGTAGGAGTGGAGAAAAGGTCGTGACAGCCCCAGAACTATGAGTTCGCAATGAAAAACTGGCCTACTTCACGGATCTTATAAGAATCAGATTTAATAGTTGGATCCATGAGATCGTGGATAAGAAAAGGGAATCATTAAGGTTATATGAAGGCTTCTACAAATAATGGAGGAAGGTTTATGCAAAGTGTCATTGCCTTTGATGTTAGTATGGGAAAGAGCTATATGGTTATTTATAATTCTGCTCAGATTTGTGTTTATGAGGAGGAAATATTACATAATCGCCTACAATTACGAAATCGCATCAGCAACTTTGTAGTTGTGTAGGAAAAAAAGCAAAAATCGTGGGGGCTATTTGGCATGCGTAAATTTATTTAGTTAGGGGCTTCTAATAAGTCGATTTTCCAGCTTATAGACGCCCCTTTAATGTTGATATATCAATGCTTATGATGTTTCGTTTTCAGTGGATTTTGACTTTTTGGACAGCCCCCTAAATAAATCCACTGAAACAAATAGATTTACTAAAAACTCTTGACTAATTGTAAGTAGGGGATGTCTCAAAACATGAGACATCCCCTTGCAACGATAAAGTACCTTCATCTTAAAACTGCTTGATGCTTACCATTTCCGCAATCGAATCAAAAATAATATCAACAGCGGTCTTTAGCTCATCATCGGTCATCGCCAAAACAGGGATAAACGTGATGACAGGACCTAATGGTCGGATAATGAGCCCGCGCTTTCTAGCTTCTAAAATAATTTTATGCTCAATCTGCTCCGAGCGCTCGAATATTTCTTTTGTTTTCTTATCCTTGACGATTTCGATGCCAATCATGAGTCCTTTTTGACGAATATCACCGACGATCGGCAGTTCATAAAGCTTTTGCAATTTACCTGCCAACGCATGGGCTTTTCGTTGTACATCCGATACTAAGTTTCTCTTTTCAATCAACTCAATATTTTTTAACGCAACAGAACAAGATAATTGGTTTCCAGTATAAGTATGACCATGGAAAAATGTTTTATTTTCATGAACCTCTCCTAAAAAGGCTGAATAAATTTCCTCTGTTGTCAAAGTTGCCGCAAGCGGTAAATATCCGCCTGTTATACCTTTGGCTAAGCAAACAATATCAGGCTGGACATCTTCTTGTTCGCAGGCAAATAATGTTCCGGTTCTACCGAATCCAACAGCTACTTCATCGCAAATAAGCAAAATATTGTATTTGCGGCAAAGCTTTTCAACACCTTTTAAAAACCCTTTTGGATGCACAATGATTCCTGCCGCTCCTTGAACGAGCGGTTCGACAATCATACCCGCGATTTCTGAATGATGCTGTTCAAGCGTTTCCTCAAGCTGTTTTAAACAATAATTCACAATTTCCTCTTCATCGCCATATTCGTCCATTCTATATACATAGGGGGAAGGTACTTCAATTCGTTCAAACAATAGCGGCCTAAAGATTCGATGGAATAAATCCATTCCGCCAACACTTACAGCACCAATCGTATCCCCGTGATAAGCTTCTTTTAATGAGATAAATTTGTTTTTATCTTTGTAGCGGACAGGGTCAATGTTTTGCCAGTACTGATATGCCATCTTCAATGCAATTTCAACGGCAGCAGCCCCTGTATCGGAATAAAATACTTTTGATAAATTTCCTCCCCAAATTTCCACTAGTTTTTTTGCTAATAAAATGGAAGGAACATTCGCGGACCCTAAAAGCGTAGAATGAGAGATTTTTTCAATTTGTTCATGAAGCACTTCGTTTAATTCAGGGTCACTGTGTCCGTGAACATTTACCCATAAAGATGCATAACCGTCTAAATATTTTTTTCCTTCGACATCATAAAGGTAGCTTCCCTTTCCTTTTTCAATGATGAGCGGCTTTTCTTCGATATAAGACTTCATTTGGGTAAAAGGATGCCATACATATTGTTTATCAAGTTGTTCTAACTGTTCGTACCTATACTTCAATTTCTAATCCCCCTGACAATATATTCTTAAGTTCTTGCTTGGATATCAATGTTTTGGCTAATTGAGTAAGACTGTCTTTAGACAACGAGTCCATTGTTGGTAATTTAGCGATGATAGGAAGATTCAACATCTTATGTATAGTCCGTACATTATCAACATGAATCATATTGTATTGGTCAAAATGGTTAAATATAAGCCCGAGGATTTTAATGTCGTGCTTTTCGGCATAATTTACAGTTGTGAGTGTATGGTGTATAGCCCCTAATCCAGCCAGAGACACGAGAATTGTTGGCAATTCACATTCTTGAATTAAATCTTTTGTCATATAAAATCCGTTAGAATGTTCAATGAGCGGAACCGCGAGTCCACCTGCTCCTTCTACTAGAACAACATCGTATTGATTTTTTAATTCTAAAATTTTATTTTTTATTTCATTTGGCAGAATCGTAGTATTTGTGATCTCTGAAGCTAAATGAGGGGAAACAGCAGGCTCCATATAATACATCCCCGTAGAGCCTTTTTCTTCTCCGATCACTTCTTCATACCAATATTGATCGGCAAAAGAATCGCTCTCTTCTAATACACCTGTTTGAATGGGTTTAAATATTTTTGTTTTCACTCCCATTTCTTTCAATACCAGAAATATAATGGAAGTGACAATCGTTTTGCCAATTTCTGTTCCGGTCCCTGTGATAAAAATCGCTTTTCCCATTAAGATGCAACTCCTTGTTTATGAATCAAAAAGTTCGTCCGTGGAAGAATCTGCGCTGCGATGATGGAACATAGGATACATAAGAAAATATCTCCCGGTATAGGAATCACAAAACCAAATAATAATGTTTGAGCAATCGTTAATGGCTTATCGAAAATAAACTTCATTGCTGCATATAACCAAAGACAGCCAAGAAGATACACTACAAGAAGGCAGGCGAAATTAGCGAGGAAAATAGAAAATGTTTTTACCAATTGAAATCTCTTAATCAACCAGCCATTGACGTATGCTCCTAACACAAAACCTAGTAAATAACCAAATGTAGGTTTAAAAATGTAACTTGGACCTCCTCCTTCCGCAAAAACAGGCGCACCTGCCAGTCCAATCAAAACGTAAACAAGCTGGCTTAACATTCCGAGTTTCGGACCTAACAAACACCCAGCTAAATAAACAGATACAATTTGCAGCGTAAATGGGACATATGGAATAGGGATTTTAATAAACCCACCGATCGCCGTTAACGCCGCAAAAAGAGCAATTAACACCATCGACTTGATTTTCATGCTTTTCCTCCTAATACAATATTTGTTATTTATTATGCAAGAAGAATGATAGATATGTCAACCTTGAATTTTATTTGGTTAACATATTAAAAAAAGAAGGAGGTTAATGAAGGGAACTTTGCCAGCTATAACAGCAATCATCGAAAGACCGATTTTGCCATTGAAGCATGAAGTTTTTTCGGTCCAGACCCGGATAATGTTGACTATTAATAGATAGATATAAGCGATTCAAAATCAATCGGGAGCTGCAGCACATTCTTTCTTACACGGCGAATTATTCCGCCCGCTGCTTCCGGATTAAAAGAGCACAAGCTTATTATGGTATAAACCGTGAAGCAAAGAAAAACGGCATCACTAAAATTGGTACCCGCACTTTCGAAAAACGTTTGGGTGCCATTTTTTTTAGCGCACGAAAGATGTAGCGTTGCTGCAGGAGATTTCATTCATCTCCTTCAGTCACGTTCAAGATCTGATCGAACAAGCGGCCGATGAATTCGGTTTATAATCAAGAAAGTTCTTGTTCATGTTTATGAATTACTGTTTCGCAATCTTTTAAACACCATCTCTTTTGCAGTGTCCGGTTTGCAAGACGGATAGTTTTCTGGAGAATGATGAGTTCAAGTAAAAACAACAAAGTTCGTCGTTTCAGAAGGGTAAACAAATATTTATGAGCAGTCGGGAAACTCAAGGAGTAATTGTGTTTACAAAAATGTGTAGAAAAATTTGACAAAAGTTTGCTGCATTTTCTTTAATTGCAAATTTCCTTTATTAAACATAGTTTGGTAAGGTCTATTTTTTTTCTCTTTGACAACTGCTAATTGGTATGTTAAAAGTTAAACAGGCATATAGAAAATAAGAATCATTCTGTTTTATTAATAACAATGTTAGGAGAATGAACGATGGAAAATGCAGGGAAGCAGATTGGAAAAGATGTTGTCGGTACGGCCCTATTTGGCGGGATTTTATTGCTGTTTTTATTCGGGGATCGTCTTATTGATCCGAGTTTCATTCCAAAAGAAGTTTTAAATGTAAGTACGTTGTTTTTAAGCATTATTTTAGAGGCCATCCCATTTATTTTACTTGGTGTATTTGCATCAGCGCTCATTCAAACATTTGTTTCAGAAGATACGCTCAAACGCTTCATTCCGAAGCACCCGATTCTCGCTCTCGTTCCCGCCGCAATTGTTGGCGCATTTTTACCTATTTGCGAATGTGCGATTGTTCCGGTCGTGCGAAGACTTGTTTTAAAGGGAATGCCGCTACATTTAGGCGTCGTTATCATGGTGACGGCACCTATTTTAAATCCGGTTGTGTTTGCCTCTACATATTACGCTTTTCAAACAAACATGGATGTCGTTTATGCCCGAATGGGACTAGCGTTTGTCGCATCGATCGTTATCGGTGCAATCATTTATTTCTTTTTTCGCACTAGCTTACCATTAAAAAAACAGCATCATGTGCATGAACATCATCATCATGCAAAAAATCGCTGGCTTGAAACACTTTTGCACGCCAGTGATGAGTTTTTCGATGTGGGGCGCTATTTAATTGTTGGTGCGCTTGTTGCAAGTGCTTTTCAAGCGGGTTTTGATCGAATGACGCTGCTGGAAATTGGGGGAGATCAGACTGTAGCACCTGCAGTCATGATGGGATTAGCGTACATTCTCTCATTATGTTCTGAAGCGGATGCGTTTGTCGCAGCTTCGTTCGGTTCAACGTTTACGATCGGTTCTCTTGTTGCTTTCCTTGTTTACGGTCCGATGATTGACTTAAAAAATACGTTTATGCTGTTTGCCTATTTTAAACCGAAATTTGTAGCTGTATTCATTTTCGTAGTAACGGTTGTCATTTATGGCAGTATCATTCTTCTGCAATCTTTAAACATTTTATAGGGGAGGGAGACTATGCGTTCTTTTCATATGTTCATTCGAGGAATTATATTAGCAGGATATGCACTATTGCTTTTTAAGCTTTTATTGACTTCTCAATTAGCGAATTATGTATCGCCGAAAATGCATCCATTTATATATTTTGCGCTATTTGTGCTGCTTATATTAGGAGGAATGCAAATATTGCGGAGCGGCATGAATACGTCGGAGAGTCATTGTCATTGCGATGGAGAACATCATATGCCGAAGACGCCTGCTAGTACGGTGTTTATTTATTCGCTCTTTTTGCTGCCAGTAATGATCGGATTAATGCTGTCCAATCATGTGTTGGACAGTTCTGTCGCTTCGAAACGAGGCGTTCAATTCGGTGCACAGCCATTAGCGGAGAGTACCAATTCGCAGGTTCAAACGGAAGAGAAAGATTTAGTAGAGGAATATTTGCGTGATCCAGAAGGTTATATGAAAAAGGTAGACGAGCGAGTAAATGAGATTTTGCAAGAGGACAATTCGGCTGTTCAAAGTACAGAAAAGGAAAATGAGCAGTTGAAAAACGATTTAATCGGAACGGATAAAATTGTTGTGACAGATGAAAAATATATTTCTACCATTAATATGATTAGCGAAAATGTCGAACAATTAATTGGAAAAAAAGTCGAAATTACGGGCTTTGTTTTTCGCGAACGAGATTTTCGTTCGAACCAACACGTTGTGGCTCGTTTTGGTGTTACATGTTGTATCGCCGATGCGAGTGTTTACGGCATGCTGGTGGAGGGAGAAAATGTTGCGAAGCTGAAGGATGACACTTGGATTAAAGTAACAGGTACCATTCATAAAACAACGTATCATCAATCAACCATTCCAGTCATTGAACAACCCGCTATAGAAATGATCGAGGTACCAGACCAACCGTACGTTTATGAAGAATATTAACTGACTAAAGGGTTCGATGTCTGGCATGTTCCGAAGTTTGTTGAAGAATGGTAGGCTAAAAAAAAGAGAGCCTTTTGTTCCCATGTCTCTGTCAAGTAGATAGTAAAAAAGAGTATATTAAGTGCACATCTCCCTGTTAAGAAGACTGTGAAAAAAGAGTGTAATAAGCTGCGGTCTTTTCTCGGAATTCAACCGGGGAAAGGCCGTTAAATTTTTCTTAAAACCATTCGTGATTAACTCATCAATCGCTATATATGCTTGTCCTAATGGTTTTGAATGTAACTTCTCCGTTTTCAAATCTCTACTAATCGTGCTCCTTCAGCTGTTATGAGTTCAACTTTTCATGCGCCGTTATACATTTCATCAGCACAAAATACTTCAGCAGAAGCAACAATACAAAAATTTCGCAGCTCAAATGGTCAAAAAGGGAACTAAGTTTAAGTCCAAATAAAGCATAAAGATTTACAATATTCAATTTGATGCGGAAGAGGTTTATACTTAGAAGAGAGTGGAGGAAGCAGAAAAATTTCGTGAGCCGCTATTTTTTTCTTCAAGGAGACTGCAAAAAAAGTTAAAAATAATGAGGATCACCAATCTTTTTTAAACTGCAGAAATGTTGTCAAGCTCTCATGGAAGAGGAGAAGTTTTACATAATTTGTGCTGTCGCGAGGCGAGATGAATTGGTTCCCCTTTATCATGTTTATGTTCAATTATAAAAAGTAAATCTAATTGATCTAGAAGGTGACATATGAGAAAAACGATAATACTTCCGTGGACAGAAGAGTGGGAAAAATCGTATAAGAAAGAAGCGAAAATACTTAAAGCTATTTTTAAAGATGAAATCGTTGATATATTCCATATAGGAAGCACGTCTATTCCGACAATCGGCTACGCAAAACCAATTATCGATATTTTGATTGTTGTTAAAGATATTGAAAAGGTTGATTTATACAATGAAAAAATGAAGGAATTGGGATATGAACCGAGAGGGGAAAATGGGATATCTGGTAGAAGATACTTCCCAAAAGGACAAGATAACCGAACACACCATGTACATATTTATCAAATTGGCCACGAAAATATTGAAAAACATTTGCTTTTTAAAGAATACATGATAAAAAATCCAGATGAAGCTAAAAAATATGGTGAATTAAAAATGAAATTAGCAAAACAGTTTCCAGATCATACTCATCAATATCAAAAGGGGAAAGAATCGTTTGTCAATGAGATGGTTGAAAAATCTCTCAAATGGGCATCAAAAAATAATAAATAAAGAAAAAGAAACTCGGTCAAGCAATTGTTGTCCAGGAAAAAAACAAAATATACTTATTATGAAATTATTTTGTTGGCCAAAATTTTGGAGAAGACTAAAACAAATTGGTTGCAAACCCTTAAGCTATTTCTTTCTTGCAGGATTCCCCATTACTATTTTATACTATTTATGTATTATATTGTATATGTTCAGAATAAATTTGATCTCACCAACAAAAAAGTTCTTTATGAAAATCAACTCCAATTTTTATTTATAAAAAAGCAAAAGGAAATAAAGAGCTCAATTTTGCTTACGCTCGCTCTTATTTCCTCAGACTATTAGACATTGGTGAAATATTTTTGACTCACCAGCTTGATTTTTTGACGCCTGGAATTTGTCCTTTGTAGGCTAACCCACGGAATGCAATATGCGACAGCTTAAATTTACGGAGATAACCTCTTGGCCTTCCGGTAATTTCACAACGATTTTTTAGACGGATAGGGGGGAGCTTTTGAAGAGCTTCATAGTCCCCTTTCTCCTTTAGCTCTCGTCTTAGCTCAGCATATTTAACAACGAATTCTTGTCTTTTTCTTTCTTTCGCTATTTTTGATTTTTTAGCCAATGTTCGTCCTTCCTGTCATATCATTTATTATTGAAAATTCCTCATTATTGCGTGACATCATCGTCTTGAAAAATTCGGCTTTCTGTCGCTCCTTTTTGAAATAGATATTTTCCGCTGTATGGTTTTGCTTCTTGATCAACTTTAGAAATGATAATCTGACAAATTCTTCTTCCTATCGTTAATTCAATCGGTAGGCGATTCGCGTTAAACAGTTCCAACGTGATTTGTCCTTTAAATCCCGGGTCAACCCAACCGGCATTTTGAATAAATAGCCCTAAGCGGCCGATCGAGCTTCTTCCTTCTACGAAAGCAGTAAGATTTTCCGGCAGCTCGATGGTTTCTATAGTAGTAGCAAGCAAGAAAGAGAAGGGGGGAATGACAATTTTCTCGTTTTCAGCCACTACTTCTTTATATTTCGCTTTCGCCTCTAATGATAGATGAGCATTGGCGTGCTCATCCATCACAAGAAAATGATTTCCAAGGCGCAAATCTACTGAAGCAGGTTGAATTTGCTCTTTTGTTAAGGGATCAATGACCAATTCTTTATGTTGAATTTTCTCAAGAATAGTTTTTCCAGATAAAATCATTCCTTCTTTCCTTCCTCCAGTTACACTTTTTGTAAATTCCAAGGGAATGGATCTGGAAGAGTAGACCAGTCTTGATCAAACTCAGAGTCGGTTAGTAAACATTTATCCAATTCCTTTATGACTTCTTCAGGGCGTAAATCTATTCCAATAAATACTAATTCTGTTTGCCGATCTCCGAACTGATCATCCCACTCGTTCAGCAAATGAGGGTTTTCCTTTAAAATTTGCTGTTGCTCTTCTTTCGGTAAAGAAGCGACCCAATAAGAGATCGGTTCAATACTAACAGAAAGTCCTGCCTGAGACATCAAAAGGGCAAGGTTATTCCTAGTTGCGCACCATGCAATTCCCTTTGCCCTTACAATATTTTCGGGCATGGAGTGAAGCCAATTGTAAAAGCGCTCGGAATGGAAAGGCAAACGTCTTGAATAAACAAAGGAAGAAATTCCATATTCTTCAGTTTCCGGTGTATGCTGATCATGCCCTTGCTCTAACTCCTTGATCCATCCAGCTGAAGAGCTTGCTTCCTCAAAATTGAATAGTCCAGTGTTTAAAATCTCTCGAGGATCAATCTCACCTTTGACAGTACGAATAAGTTTCGCTTTTGGCTGCAATGTTTTTAATACCTTTTCCAGCTTTGCCAATTCTTCTTCAGACACCAAGTCACACTTATTCAAGATGAGCACATCGCAAAATTCAATTTGGTCAATAAGAAGGTCTGCGATTTCACGAGTATCGTCTTCACTTAACGCTTGCTTTCTATCTAATAGCCGATCACCTGACTGGTAATCCTTCCAGAATCGATTGGCATCTACAACCGTCACCATCGTATCCAATCGACAAAAGCGCGTCAGATCGATTCCTAGTTCTTCATCAATATATGAAAAAGTCTGAGCAACTGGGATTGGCTCACTAATTCCAGTCGATTCAATAATGATATAATCGATATTTCCTTGTTTAGCGAGCCTTTCTACTTCGATTAATAGATCTTCCCTTAATGTACAGCAAATACATCCGTTTGACATTTCGACTAGCTTCTCCTCAGTTCTTGAAAGCTCTCCGCCTTGTTTGACTAATTCAGCATCAATATTGACCTCGCTCATATCGTTCACAATAACGGCTACCTTGAGCCCTTGGCGATTTTGTAAAATATGATTCAGAATGGTAGTTTTCCCTGCTCCTAAGTAGCCGCTTAAAACGGTCACAGGTATTTTTTTATCCATTGTCATCTTCCTTTCAACAATTAAAGTTTTTCTTTGACCTCAGATTGGTTCGAGATAATTGAAAACCAATTTATATAAATCGTAATCATTACGATTTATATAATATTTAAACATATTTTTTTCGTAAATGCAAAATAAACTGTGGGAGTATTGATTTAGAATGCCGCAAGCCGAATATTAAACGATATACATAAAAGCAGAACGGTTGGTGCAATCCATCCATAGCTGCCAAAAAGTACTTCAGAGAAAGGTCTTCTACAAAACAATCGTACAATACACATCATGAACAATTTCTGGAAGCTTGAAATCAATGTGCACAATGCTTTTATAAATGGAAAAAAATTATCCATTCACAAATTCCGTTTTAGATGGTATAGTTTTTACTATTTTCAAGGAGTGGAAAAGAGATGAACCCTTTTATTCTAATCGTAGGAGCGGGTCCTGTCGGGATTGGAATGGGGATATTATTAAAACGACTAGGAATTAAAAATTGCGGAATTTTAGAGCGTGACCGTATTGGGTCATGTTTATGCAATGGCCGAAGGAGATGAGATTTATTACGCCATCGTTCACAGGATAAGGATTTGGTGCATTAGATTTAAACGCTGTTTCGCTGTCTGTTTTTGATTATAAAAAATTTGTTTAATCACCCAAAAAATTGCTGGAGAAATGGTTGTTTTTTTGTTTAAGTGTATATATCAAATTGAGGATGAACCAAGTATAATTTGATTAAAATTTTCTGAATAAAAAGAAAATAAAGTATTATTACCTGATAAACATCAATGAATATTCGCGAAAAATGATAGCGTTTTCAATTATTTAATTAATCTCATGTGAGGGGGAATGAAATTGTTTAAAGCATCTAATGGTGAAGAAATTTTTATTATTGATGCACACATTGCCTTATGGGATGGAAGCAAGGAGAATCAATTGAATATCCACGGAGAACAATTTATTAGTTGTTTTTATGATTATCACAAAAATCTAAGTCCGAAAGAATATTGGTGGCCGAAAGATGAGTTTGTAAAGTATTCTCCAGAAAAACTTGTGAATGACGTGTTTATGGAAGGATATGTGGATATGGCGATTTTTCAGCCAGTTTTTCTAAAAGAGTTTTATAAAAATGGCTTTGGTAATTTTGATGCAAATGAGGAGCTTTCAAAAAAGTACCCTAATCGTTTTATTTGCAATGGAACATTCGATCCCCGGCATGGCGAACGAGGCTTAGAAAAATTAGAAGAAAACAAAGAAAAATACAACTGGCAAGGGGTCAAGTTATATACAGCTGATTGGTATGGTAATTCAAAGGGCTATAAACTATCTGATGATTGGTCAAAAAGATATCTTGAAAAATGTCAAGAACTGGGGATAAGAAACATACACATTCATAAGGGGCCGACGATCACTCCTTTAAATCGGGATGCATTTGACGTAGCAGATGTTGATGATGCAGCAAGCTGTTTCCCTGAACTGAACTTTATTGTCGAACATGTAGGGCTTCCAAGATTAGAAGATTTTTGCTGGATTGCTACACAAGAGAAAAATGTCTATGCAGGTTTGGCAGTTGCCATTGCTTTAATTCATGATCGACCTCGTTATTTTGCTCACATTATAAGTGAATTGTTGTATTGGCTTGATGAAGACCGAATCATTTTTGGAAGTGACTATGCTATATGGGAACCGAAATGGATCATTGAAAAGTTTCTTGAATTTGAGCTTCCAGAGGATATACAAGAAGAGACTGGAGTTACATTTGATTTGGAAGTGAAGAAAAAGATTTTAGCAGGAAATGCAGCGAGATTATATAACATTGATATCGAAAAACAAAAAGAAAAATTAAAAAATTGTCAATTATCCAAACGGATAGCGTGACGAATAGAGAATAGTTGATGAAAAGACTTAAAAGGGAGGTGAAAGCGAGGTAATGGATAAAGAAAAGCAAGTATATAGCATGCTTGAAAAAGTGTATGATCCTGAACTGGATCAGCCGTTAACAGAGTTGGGATTTATCGATCAAGTCCTAGTGAAGGATAATCATGTTAAAGTAGTCTTTCGCCTTCCAACTTATTGGTGCTCTCCTAACTTTGCCTACATCATGGCTGAAGATATAAGGAAATATGTATCTGAGATTGAATGGGTAAAAACGGTTCAAGTTCATTTACTCGATCATTGTGCATCCGATGAAATTAATCACGGAGCATCAGCAGGAAAATCGTTTCGCGAAGTCTTCCATAATGTATCTGACGGAGATCTTGAAGAATTACGCAAAACTTTTGATATAAAAGCCTACTATGCAAGGCAAGAGAAACTGATGAAATATCTACTAAAAATAGGAATGTCAAAGGAAGAAATTACGTCTTTATCTCTACAAGAACTGAATGAACTGTCCCTGCCCGAAGAAGGGAGGCTGTTAAGAGAAAAATATTTGGAGAAGAAAAAAGTATTCCATCACTCAAGTACATTTGCCATAACAACTCCAGAAGGGAAACCATTGACTGAAGAAGAGTTTTCAGATTACTTGAAAGGCGCCAAGCTGACAAGGTTGAGCATGGAGTTTAATGCGCATTATTGCCGGGGATTGTTGGAGGCACGATATAATTTATCTGCTGCTTATGAAGGCAGTTTGGCAAAATAATTCATAATTTTTACAGCGTACAAATAATTTCATAATAAAAGGAAAGGTGATGTAAGATGAGTAAAAATGTTCTTATTATTACTGGCGATGCTGCTGAAGCATTAGAAGTGTTTTATCCTTATTATCGTTGTATTGAAGAAAATATTAATTGTACAATTGCCTCACCTGTTAAAAAGAAGCTCCAGACGGTTGTCCATGATTTCCTTCCTGAAATGGAGACTTTTACAGAAAAATGGGCATATAAAATCGAATCTCATGCATCAGTAGATGAGATTAATCCTGCCGACTATGATGGATTAATTATCCCAGGAGGGCGTGCGCCTGAATATATTCGTATGAATCCAAAGGTTCAGGAAATTGCTGCTCACTTTTTAAAAGAAAATAAACCTCTTGGGGTGATCTGTCATGGACAATTAGTCTTTACAACTGTAAGAGAATATATCAAAGGAAGAGAGATGACAGCTTACACTGCTTGTAGACCAGAAGTGGAAGCAGCAGGAGCTACTTATGTAGAAAAAATGCTTCATGTGGATGGGAACATTGTATCGGGCCACGCTTGGCCGGATTTACCGGGATTCATGAGAGAATTCTTTAAATTGTTGAATGTAAGAGAAAAGTCTGCTGTTTAAAACATAAAAGGGCTGATGTATTTGAAAATGCAACCCGAATATCGGATACTTGAAAAAAGTTCGATATTCGGGATTTTTTGTTTCATCAGGAAAAATACGTTTATCATCGAATACAAGATGTAAGCGGAGGAAATCCAATGAGGATGATTTTGAGTGACGTTCAAATGAGACAGTTAGAGAAAATCATTGGAATGTCAAACATGTGTCCAGACGTTCTCCACATTTAGAGCAGTTCTTAATTACTTGTCTAAAAGGAAATTGCCCATTGAAAGACACTATGGACTTAAATACTTGGCGTATGGCAGCAATCCCAAAGTTTTCCTGCCGGTCGTCTCCCCGAACAACATTTGCCGATTGTATTTTTTCATTCACTCCCGTTTCGATCAAATTATACGGACTTAACGGTTTAAAGAATTTAATAACAGTAACGATATATAAAATATGACAATTCCTTCTGTTGTTTTAGGGTTAATTCCTGTCAGCTCTTCGATTTTATTTAAACGGTAGTGCAGTGTATTAATATGGATATTCATTTCCTCTGCCGTTCTTTTGATCGATTGATTATTGTTCATATAGTGTTGTAACGTTTCGATTAGAATTTGATCTTTTTCCATCATATGAATGGTTCGCTTCAAAAAATCCTTTTGCATCTCTGATGGGATATCTTCCAAGATGATTTCTAATATAAGATCCTCATAAAATACGATGCCTTTATTTTTTCGCGCTACCTTTAATGCTTTTTGTGCTTCTTTAAAAGATTTATTGATCATGTGTTTGCAAGCTGTTTTTCCTATGCCAATAGCTAAAGTGCTTTTGTATCTGTTTTCGAATCTTTTTTTTAAATCGTTTAACTGACTGTAAAAATAATTTTGTTTATAAGAAGCATCCATCTTTTTTAATACGAGCATTTTGCAAAATTAGATTTTTTGGATAAAAGTATAAAAAATAAAGCACTCG
>ERZ1673755.46-NODE-46-length-8342-cov-35.758779_pt1 | contig 8342 bp, 7 predicted proteins | sample MGYA00580185_ERZ1673755 | MGnify/ENA primary metagenome ERZ1673755 (study PRJEB41219, sample SAMN04549639) | soil metagenome | isolation source: soil | place: USA:California, San Francisco Bay NWR | collected 2009-02-09 ...
CTGTTTGTCTCTTTTACATGGTAATTATTGTAATTAAAATTGCTCAACTACAGTACATAAGTAAATATCAATACTGAACGCAAGTTAAAAAGGGAAATGACAGATGCAAGCAAAGATGTCCTTATCGTTGCTAAAAACAAGCGTATATAAGAGTTAGAGGAAGAATTCAAACGGTTAATAGGTATTCTGGCACAGACATTGTGATGATTATGATAAAGGTATATAATGACAATAGTTAATGCATATTTATTGCGTATTAGCAGGAAATAGCGAAGCTATAAAAGGAGTGTGTACATAATGGTTGGAGTAGAAATTGATATGGTTGTTACAGACAGCTTGAAAGCATTGGAATTATACGAAAAAATATTCGATATCGAGCGTGTTGAGGTTACAGATTTTCCTAAAGGTGAAAATGAAGTCATTTTTACCCTATATGGAGTACGCTTTCACATGTTGGATGAAAACCCAAAATTCGGATTGAAAGCCCCAAACCCGGATGAACCTAAAACGATTTGGTTTAACATCCTTGTTCCTGACATCAAGGAAACATTTTCAAAGGTGACCAGTGCGGGCTGTACTGAGGTGCAACCGGTGACTGAAATGCCTGATTACGGAGTGTCAAATGCCATATTTATTGACCCTTTCGGCTATCAATGGATGCTGCATCAAATACACAAAGAAGTGAGTTTTGAAGAACGCACACGACTTTGGGAGGAAAAAAGGGATAATTAACAATTGGTGCATTATAAGCATAATACGAAGTTAAATTGGTTTATTTTACGAATCGAGTTACCCGCAAAGTTATACACAATTTATAGTAGAGTAGAAAACTGTGGTATGTCAACACTAAACGAGACACTTTTTTTGAGGTGTTTCTCTTTATACTCCATTCGCTCAAATACCCTAGCGTTCCATGGATTCTAATATGATTAAACCAATGAACATAATCATCTAATTCCATTTTGAGTTGTTCTACACTTTCGAAATATTTACCCGGTCTTCATGATTTTAAAGGTTGCTTCAGCTACTGCGTTGTCATAGGGGCAGCCTTTCATGCTTAACGACCGATTAATCTGAAAAGTATCTAGGGCTTCATCAATGGTCTTGTTTTTGAATTCGTTGCCTCTGTCTGTATGGAATAATTGAATTTGCAGCAAATCAGCTTTCACAGTCGATAATGCTTCATAGACGAGTTAGGCATCTTTGTTGGGACCTGCACTATGGCCAATAATTTCTCGATTATAAAGATCGACAAATAAACAGATGTAATGCCAACTTTTTTCTACTCTAACATATGTTAGTCACTAACTACAACTGTTAATTCCTCTTGTGGGTCAAATTCCCTTTTCAACACGTTTCTGTTTATTGCAGAAACGCACCCGTTTGAAAAAAGAACATCGTTGCTATTTGAACAAAACACACCAAAATTTAATTAATGGGAATAGATACGTTGCTTAACTGATGACCTTTAGCATCATAAGCCACTTAGAAATATTTTGTCACGACCAAAGTATCGCCTCTTTGCAGTTCAGCAAGCAACTTCATGCTTATACACGTATGAGCCCCCAGCAGTTTTAAGGTATGTTAAATTTGTTGCTTTGTATGTTTTATATTTCATGTTATTTTCTCCTTTGATTTATGTCACTATGTTTTGACACCTTTTGAAGCCTTAATAATACTAGATTTTTAATGTAGAAGTTATTGTGCACCTATTTTAAGCATTATTTTATAAAAATATAGTTTTTATAAATTTACTTAATTCCGATAACTAAACTATCCCGTGCAGCTTCATGTATTTAAATTAACGTTACAGGTTAGTTGAACAAGTTGTAAATTGAATAGTTTAAGTTATAGAGTATTTCTTTGAAATGAGGAATGCTTTTTATTTTTGTCTAAAATTAAAAGGATATTTCTATAATACAATAAAAATATAATAAAATTAAATAATAATTTATTGTAAAACGATAAAATGCGTATTAAAATCAAATTAACAATAAATAAGTGAGGTTGTTTTTATGAAACAAGGATCAACATTGTTTTTAAAAATAGCTGTTTTTATTATCGGAACTCCAGTTCTTGCTTTATGTATATTTGGGTTGCCTATGTTAGCTAAAGAAGCAGCAGAAAGTGATTCGGAGTTCGCTTATGTACTATATAGCTTATTAATAGTTATGTATGTATCGGCGGTACCATTTTTCTTTGCTCTGTATCAAGCTTTTAAACTTTTAAGTTATATTGACAAGAACAAAGCTTTCTCGGAATTATCTGTAAAGGCTTTAAAGAATATAAAATACTGTGCAATCACAATCAGTTTATTGTATGTGCCAGGTTTGCCATTCTTCTATATCGCTGCGAAGTTAGAAGACGCCCCAGGTATCATGCTAATCGGATTGGGCGTTATTTTTGCTTCAACGATTATTGCAGTCTTTGCAGCTCTTCTTCAAAAGCTTTTAAAAGCTGCCATTGATATAAAATCAGAAAATGATTTAACGATCTGAGGTGAATAACTTGGCAATTATAATCAATATTGATGTAATGCTGGCTAAAAGGAAAATGAGCGTTACAGAGCTTTCGGAGAGGGTTGGAATAACGATGGCTAACCTTTCTATATTGAAAAATGGAAAGGCAAAAGCGATTCGATTATCAACTTTAGATGCGATTTGTAAGGCTTTAGAATGTCAGCCTGGAGATATTTTAGAATACAGAAGTGACGAAGACACCCAAGGATAATAAAGCGGTGATATTTTACAGGATGTTATTGTTGACATTTTTTATAAGTACTAATTCTTTCAAAAATGGTGGCAGTAGGAGGGTTAACATTTCATTTTTTCGTTGGCAATCTCCTATTCCACCATGATATTCTGAGTTTCTATCATTGCTGTAATAATATCCAGTATCAAATGAATCAAATTTATAAGGGGAGTTACTCATGAGTTTAACCATTCATAATGTTTTGGAATAAAAAGGAATTAGATGATATAAATCTTCTTTAAACAGCCTTTTAAAATAAAAGAAATTATTCGGTGGTGAACCTATGTACATAACCCTAAATCTATTTAGCTACTATACTAAGCAGGGCTTACATATATTCAGAAAAAACCTTTGGAGGCACAGATCATGAGAGCCCTAAAACAACTCGTTCGTTTTGGTTGGGAGCAGGCTCTATCATGTTTGTTTCCTGTCGTTATTTTTGCCTCTTTGGCTTTCACAAAAATCATGCCACTTCCCTTCCTGCCACGGTATGACTGGCTGCTCATCATCTGCCTTCTGATGCAGTGGTGGATGGTGCGTTCTGGGCTTGAAACACGGGATGAACTAAAGGTTATCACATTGTTCCATCTTATTGGACTTGCTCTTGAACTTTTCAAGGTACATATGGGCTCCTGGTCTTATCCAGAGGAAGGATATTTCAAAATTTTTGGAGTGCCTTTGTATAGTGGATTCATGTACGCAAGTGTAGCGAGTTATCTTTGCCAGGCGTGGAGGAGGCTTAAGGTTGAACTGGTTAATTGGCCACCATTTTTGGTAGTTGTACCTCTTGCAGCTTCGATTTATTTAAATTTTTTCACCCACCATTATTGGATTGACGTTCGTTGGTGGTTAACTGGAATTGTAATGATCGTTTTTTGGCAATCATGGGTCGCATTCGAGGTTGATGGAACTCGTTACCGTATGCCACTCGTACTTTCTTTTGTTCTCATCGGATTTTTTATATGGATAGCCGAAAATATCGCAACGTTCTTTGGAGCTTGGGAATATCCAAACCAAACCGATGCATGGAGCCTCGTTCATCTAGGAAAGGTAAGTTCGTGGTTCTTATTAGTGATTGTTAGCTTTCTTATAGTAGCGACGTTAAAGCAGGTTAAGGGAAAAATTGTTTCACCCAAGAAGGATAAGGTTCAAGAGGCGTTTGATAATCATTTAAAGGAATGAGATAGAGGTTCTTTTTAAGCTATACCCGCTAATGAAAGCTCACGTGTTATTCAGTTATCGGGCGCCTTTTTGGAGTCACGATAAAAGAGGCTGGCCAAAAAGTCAGGGTAACTGATTTTTTGGACAACCCCGTGGAGGAAACAGTCCCTCTCTATTCCAAATCCATTTCAGCGATCCCCTATCTATCTTACATTACACAAAATTGTTGACGGTACCATTTTTTCTGTTTGCAAACTTTCGAGACTTTTAATTGGTAATTTTCCCGGATGCCATTTCCAAGAATTATTTCAATAAAATTAATCTCAACAATTGCTACAACTTTTTCTCTCCATTGAGATATTATTCCACGTGACACGAGTCATAAAATTTCTACTGTGATTTTCTCCTTGCAAAACCCTTTAAAAAAACTGTGAATCGGGTTTTTGTAACTAGAAATTTCGTTTCAATTTAGAAATATTTACAAAATAGATTTTTTTAACTCTTAACCAAACCAAAAATCCTAAAACCCCACCGAAAGTATTTAGGATTAAATCATCAACATCAAACGAACGTCTAAATATAAAACCAAAGTAACTTAATATTTGCTGAAATATTTCAATGATTAAACTTGTAAGGAATACAATAATAATAACCTTATTTATACGTGTAGTATTAAATAATATTCCCAAATAAATCCCCAAAGGAAATAACAAAATCAAATTATAGAAAGATAGTTTAACTGAATTCCAAAAGAACCAAATACCATTGGCACGTTCGATAGACCAATCAACTAAAAAATGAAAAGGAATTAATTGAAAACTTATAAAGCTGTGCTGGGGAGGTATAAAAATATTTCCAATAGTAAGATGTGAAACAATAATTAAATAAAGTATAAAACTATAGAATATTCCTCTACTAATTAAATTTTTTAACTTGTTCTTTTTGAAATCAATTATTATATAAATAATTAGCCCTACGCAACCTAATATAGTCAGGAGCGGAATTGAATAAATCTGCATTTAATTTTTCCTCCTACCAGTATAACTTTTTACCTTCTAAGTGAATATTCTGGAATATTTTGTAGTTTCTAACCTCTCTATCTATAATGTATCTTGAACGATTAACCTGTTAAGCCGTTGAAAAACTTTTATTCCTTTAATCTTAATAAATCTAATATAGATTGATTTTTTATTATTTTTGACAGGACAAACACCCCTAAGGTAGCAATTATTAAAATAAACAACACAGCAAATATATAATATATTGTATAAAAAGATGTAGGGTATACATGATTTAATACTTTCATAGACAAGAAGAAAAGGATGGTACTAATAACAATTGATATAAAGAAATAAATAAATATTTCAAATGACAGAAGTTTCATTACAAATCTTTTTCTCATTCCTAATGAAAGATAAATACCCCAAGTTCTTTTTTTAATATAATATTTACTTAGTAAAATACTTATAATACTTGTCATAGACAAAAACAATGAAATCAAGAATGACAATTTACCTAAAAAACCTATATAAGAAGATATTTTCATTTCTTCTATTTGTGTAGTTGATATCTTTTGATAAAGACTTCCGGGTATAGATGCAACCATTTCATAAACTAAAGAATCTATTATCTTTTCTTCTATTGAAGATATATTATCTTCTAAATAAATAGTTAAATCCTTATATCCCGTAAAAATTTTGCTATCTACAGCTGTTTTTTCATCTAAAAGAATAGTAATTTCATTATAATTTATGGACATATTATTTTCGTTACTGTTTGCACTCTCAATAACATCAAAAACTTCAAATTCCCATTTTTTTGTTTTTAATTGACCTGACTCTCTATACATTTTTATAAAACTTAATTTTTCGCCTATTAATTTACTGTTATTATTAATCTCTGTTTTGGGCAATATCAATAGTATTTTACCCTTAAAACTTTCAAAATCATTAGATTTATAAATCTCACCAAATTCAACTTCATTCACTATTCGATAACTTACATTGGGAATAATTATATCTTGTTCATATAAATTATTTAGTGAACCATTTTGTTTTATCCAGTTTTCTATAGAAGATGTTAATAAGTTTGGTTTTATAAGAGGATGAACGTCAATCATAAACGGATTTTTGTCAATGTACTTAATACCTCTAGTTTGTTCAAGTTGTTTTACTTCATGTATTGGAAATGTTAATCCCTTATGAGCTAAAACGTTAAGATTCTGTATATTCTCATAAGCATATATTTCTTGCGAATCAATATAATAATCCTGCTTAGCGTCCCAGATACCTTCACTTTCTTTTTGTAAAAAAAAGGAAAATAAAATAATCATCGTGCAAATGCTTAAATTGAATATAATTAGCAAAGAGTGTTTGGGATATTGAACCATTTGAATTACTAACTGTTTTTTAATAAATGAGGAAAATTTATATATCAAATAATCTCCTTTATTTTTAGAGTGACTATTGTTGTGTAATATGTTATTTATAGACTTTTTATTAAATTTGTTAATTGATTTAGTTGAAATTATGACAACTATAGTAAATAAAATGATAATCCATATCGATACTGTATTGATTATAGTGCTTAATTGTGAAGGATTGAGTTCTCCTTCAAAAAAAGTTTTCTTAATTATTAGTTTATGTAATGCTATATTTAGCGGAATTGAAAAAAGTATGCTGGATAAAAAGATAATTAAACACTGAAAAAAATGAAGTTTGTACAAATTTAAATTATTAGATCCTGCTGCTTTAAATAGCGCATCTTTTTGCAATTGAAAGAAATTGAAATAATAAAATAAACTCCAAAAACAAAAGGAGGCAACTATTAAAGTAATTATTTGAAAAAAGAATGTTAAGTTTGTGATGTTATCATATTGGTTTAAACCTTTATAAAATAATTTTTCATTAATAATTCCTTGATCATTATATATTTCTAGTAACTTTAACATTTCCTCTTCATTTTCTTTTGGGTCTTTATTGAATTTAATTAAAAAGTTGCTTGTTAAACTGTTGTCTTTGTTTGCCACTAAGATATTCGGAAAATCATTTACCCCTTTTTCTATATTGTATGGCACTGACCATTTAGCCGAATAATTTTCAATAATGCCAACAAGTTTAACTTGAGTAACATTGTTATTAATTAAAAGTTTTTTTGTGTCGCCTAATTTCCAAGTGGGATCTAGCTTTTCTAAGTAGAACGATTCTATTGCAACCTCATTCTCATTAGTAGGGAATTTGCCTTTTATTAGGTTAATATGTCCAATCTTAAATGCGTCAATATTCATCCAACCAATAGTAGCAGAAAGGTCTTCACTAATTTTTAATGTATCTATTAATTGATACTCTCCCGCATCAAAGTTATTATTATTTAGCAACGATTTTGATTCTTTAATACCAATTAATAAACCTGAATGCTCACCATAATTTTTATATGCTTTATTCTTTAGGCTTGTTTTTATTGCTTCAGATGATGTTATTAGTGAGGTAATGAATGCTAAAGTAATTCCGAGAGCAATGGTCATTACTAAAAACCATTTTAACCTCGCGATTAACAATTTTATTGAAAACTTAATCATGTTTGTTTTCCACCTTTAAAACACCATCATTCATTTTATATAAGTAATGGGGTTCTTTAATTAAGTTTTTCTCATGAGTTACGATTATTAGGGAAATATTATATTTCTTACTTAGTTTAATAAGTAATTTGATTACTAATTTTGTAGTTTCCTGATCCAAATTTCCTGTTGGTTCATCTGCAAACAAAATTTTTGGACAAGTTATTAAAGCACGAGCAATAGCTACCCTTTGTTGCTCCCCGCCAGACAGATAATTAGGTTTTTTACTCAGATGCCTTGAAATGTCTAGTTCATTAGCTAACTCATTAACATTTAACATATTCTTGTTAGAAGCCTTTACAAAATTAAATGGTAACTCTATATTTTCTTTGACAGTAAGCTCGGGTATTAATTGGAATGATTGGAATATAAATCCAAATGATTCACCTCTTATTCGTGACTGTTCATTGTCATTTAGTTCATAAAAGGATTTATTTTCAAAAAAAACTCTTCCATTACTTGGCTTTTCTAGTCCTCCTATCATACTCAAAAAAGTAGATTTTCCGGAACCACTCTTTCCCTCTATTACATATATTTCTCCTTTCTTAACACTAAATGAAGTGGGTTTAACAACTAAATAGTTATTATATGTATTAAATGATTTACTGATTTCTTCTGCTTTAAGTATAATTGACATCGTTTCCTCCCGTATATTAATATAACGTATTTACTAACAAATAAGACTATTTTATATTAATATTTTATTCAAAAATATACAAATTTGCAAAATAATTATTGAATTTCCTAATATTTGATAATATGAGCATTTTGCATATTTTTTGACCCAAGAGCCATAAGGATTTCAAAGACATAA
>ERZ1673755.48-NODE-49-length-4785-cov-31.744186_pt1 | contig 4785 bp, 4 predicted proteins | sample MGYA00580185_ERZ1673755 | MGnify/ENA primary metagenome ERZ1673755 (study PRJEB41219, sample SAMN04549639) | soil metagenome | isolation source: soil | place: USA:California, San Francisco Bay NWR | collected 2009-02-09 ...
ATCGGGATGAAAAAATCCTCCCGATTTTCGTCGGGAGGGTGCGAAATGTGAGTTAGAACCAAATAATATCTATTGTCTATTAGGGAGGAATGGTGCGGGAAAAACGACATTGATGAAAATTTTGTCCGGCATTCTAGCTTATGATTCCGGCACGATTATAATAAAAGATAACAAAAAGCTTAATGAGCTTGTTCATTATGTTTCAGAGAAGCCAATTTTTCTAGATTTTTTATCTGGCTTTGACAACTTAGATTTTATTCAAAAAATCTATCATTTGAATATGTCGAAAGATGAATTGGAAAGGTTTTGTGAAGAACAAGGAATTCAGTCGTTTATCCACGAACTGGTCATCAATTATTCGCATGGAATGAAGCACCAGCTGGCTTTAGCCGTTGCTTTTTTAATAAAACCGAAGGTATTGCTGTTGGATGAGCCGCTAGTATCTTTAGACCCGATTAACATTGCTGAAACTTATAAGAAGCTCGTTTCTTATGCCAGAAGGGGAAATATTGTTCTTCTTTCCACGCATATGATCCCGATCGCCCATAAATTGGCCGATGAAATATTATTGCTGAAAAACGGGAAAATTCATCAAGTTGCCAATCAATACAGCGAAAGCGAATTGGAAGATTATGTGTTAAATCAAATATAATAATATTTTTGCTAGATGCTTCAGCCATTTCAAAATCGATGCCGTTAATTATGCTGTCGTGCTTAAAACATCAATTATTGTCAAGACCGAAAAAATCACCGATTTATCATTCTCCAGAAAGATCTCATTGATCCTTTTATTGGGAGCCTCTTTTCCCGTAATCGACAGCTTCAAAAGGGCTGAACGTTGCAGCCCTAATTGTTTTGGGGAGAATTCACCAGTATGCTGTAAAATCTCCATATAATTATAAAGAAAAGGATATATCCAAAAAAAGAATAGAAATGATTCCAATCAGAAGAATGGATAAACACGCCCGCTCGTTCAGCCGCTTGTTCAAAAATGCAGGCTAAAATACCAATTAAGCAAAGTAGGATTGGGCGAACAAAAGGACGGATTTTATGCATGACGATTAAAAATGAGGCGGTGATAATAGGTAGAATGACGAGCGTAAACAAGATGTTAATAGAGAAGATTTTCGGGAACAATCGTTTTGGAAAGGCGTAAAATCTGCATTCAACAAAAATCAAATCTAAGTATGTTCCAAGTAAAGAGGCAAAAAGTGCTGCAGCAAGTAAAGCAATGTTATTCCTTTCTAAGAAAAATTGCTTTTTTCGCCATGATGGTAAGTTCAATTTTTTCGATTGTTTTACAATAATCTTCATAAATATCCCCGCCTGAAAATGTTTCTTCTTTTAAATAGTGGATGACCTTCCAATCATGGAACCAATCTTCACTGACCGCGTCTTCGTGTTTGATATTTTCCCAAGCGAATTTTAATTGAGGGCTGTAAATGCGCGGCTCTCCTTTTTTCAACTCGCACTTTTTTGTCCTTCGTTTATAGATTGTGCCTGGCAATGATTCTTTCACATGATGAAAGAGGTGCCCCCAGTAATCTGCTCTCGAACCTGTATGCTTATTTTTTTTTGCCCAACGCAGCACTCCTTGTAAAACGTTCTCTTGGTGAAAAAGCAAAGAATATAAACGTTTACCTAACATAATTCGTTCATGAAGCGATGCAAAATGCTGCAACGTCGCTCCGATTAAAGCAGGCTTTGTTTCATTTTCAACATACGGAAAGATGATGTGATTAAATCGCAAAAAATCATAAAGCTTGAAACCAATCGTGTTTAATACGGTCTTTTGAAAATGATGATTTTGAATAACATGTTTTTCTAAATAGTTTTGTTCATTGATGACCGTTGCGATTGCCAGTAGATAATAGTTTCTGTTTTCCCAATAGTGATTCCAGATTGTTTCCATAAATGTTGATACGTTTAAATAGGGGAGGAGGTAAAATAAGTTTCGTTTCATGCGCAAGCTGTGGTGATAAAGTAAAAATTGCGGGAATACATCTTGAAAGATTAACCAATTTCCACGTTCTAAAAATAAAAAGTAGTTTTTTTGCTCCTTTTCTGATATTAGCCTTGTTAACAAGTCTCCTTTTAAATCTGTCATATGCCATCCTCCATTCCGGGAAACCATATGTCCTAAGAGCGCCCAATGGATGTCTGGATGCCTGATATAAAAATTTAAATATGCAGCTGTTCTAGTTACGTTGTTAGTGTTGAGTGTATTTGTCACGTTCACAATGGAATCAATGATGTTTTGTTCCCATGTTTGTAATGGAGGCATAGGCTGATTTACGTTACATTTCATTTTTTCGACGAGATCTTCCTTAATTTTCAAAAGCTGTTGATCGATCAATTTATTGTTGTTCAACCATGGAAAGACCATCCTATTCCTCCCTCATCGAATAGCTTCCATAAAAGCTGAATATGTATAGGAATAAGCTAAAACTTACTACATGAAGTGGTGGTGAATAGGATGAAACAACGAATTGAAGCTGAAATCAATCGATTGGCGGAATTAATCCTAAAGAGGCAAAATTTTGACGGAACTTGGGATTTCCCATTTGAAACGGGTATTGCCACAGATTGTTATATGATTATCTTATTACGAACATTGGAAATTCATGATGAACAATTCATTCAATCACTCGTTGACAGGATATTAAGTAAACAGGAGAAAAACGGAGCATGGAAGCTGTTTTACGATGAAGAGAAGGGAAATCTATCCACAACAGTTGAAGCATACTATGCTTTACTTTATTCGGGATTCATCGATCAAAACAATACAAACATGCGACTAGCTAGGAAGTTTATCATAAACCATGGTGGCATTGGAAAAGTAAATATGTTTACGAAAGTCATGCTTGCTTTAACGGACCAAATCAAATGGCCTAAATCCTTTCATCTGCCGATCGAATTCATTTTATTTCCAACTACTTTTCCTGTAAATTTTTTTGACTTTTCCGTTTATGCAAGAGCCAATTTAATACCAATATTGATTGCTGCTGATCGCAAGTTTAGTATAAAGACAAAGCATACTCCTGACTTATCAGACTTATATGTTCATAGAAATGAAGACCTTTGGGACTTGGACTCTTCTGAATGGCGTTCTTTTTTTTCGTTTATATATGACGGCATGAAACAATTAGTAGGTATTCCTTTTGAGCTTCATCGATTGGCATTACATCGAGCAGAACAATATATGTTAAATCGAATTGAACAAGATGGTACCTTTTATAGCTACTTTAGTTCAACATTTTTAATGATTTTTGCTCTGATGGCTCTAGGATATTCGAAAAAGCATCCAGTTATTGTTCGGGCTGTTCAAGGGCTAAAGTCAATGAAGACAACAATAGATGGACACACTCATATTCAATACACGACGGCAACTGTTTGGAATACGGCATTATTAAGCTATTCATTACAAGAAGCTGGTGTACCATCTGCGTCAGCTTCTATTCAAAGAGCAAATCAATATTTGCTTTCTCGCCAGCACTATCTATATGGTGATTGGGCTGTTCATAATCCGTATCAAATACCGGGGGGATGGGGATTTTCAAATATTAATACGATGAATCCGGATATTGATGATACAACAGCGGCTTTACGCGCGTTGCGAAAAGAAGCATTAAATAATCGCTCCTTTTGGGATCGAGGAATGAAATGGCTCCTGTCTATGCAAAACGATGATGGAGGCTGGGGATCGTTCGAAAAAAATGTCAATAAGTCATCGCTATCTTGGCTTCCGATAGAAGGCGGGGAAAAAATGCTTCTTGACCCATCAACGCCTGATTTAACGGGAAGAACGTTGGAGTTTTTAGGGAATTTTACACGATCAAGCTACAATCAAACGTTTATAAAGCAAGGGGTAAAGTGGCTTTTAAAAAATCAACGAAGCGATGGTTCTTGGTATGGACGATGGGGAATTTGTTATATTTATGGATCATGGTGTGCATTAACAGGCTTAATCGCAGTAAAGGTGAGAAGAGATCACCCTGCCGTACGAAAGGCTGTGAAATGGTTATACTCCATTCAAAATGACGATGGGGGCTGGGGAGAGTCTTGTAAAAGTGATATACAGAAAAAATTTATCCCTTTACCAGCTAGTACTAGAGTGCATACCGCGTGGGCATTAGACGCTTTGGCAGCGGCAGAAGAAACGGTTACACCACAAATGAATCAAGCAGTGAACTATTTATTAAATTCAAAAGATGAAAATTCATGGACAATCACATACCCAAAAGGTCAAGGCTTACCTAGCGGATTTTACATTCATTATCCAAGCTATGAATATATTTTTCCTTTGCTGGCATTGGCTCATTTTGTAAAGAAATGGTGATTAGAGGATGGAAATTTGTATGCAAAAAGCTACGGCCGTAACATTTTTGATAATTAATTTTTAACCTTTTTACCGAAAAATAGTAGAACGATGTTTCAATGGAAAGCTATCCTCATTTAAAGTGAAATTCGCGAGACTCCTAAAGGGAAAAAGCGATCAGTGTAAGACAAAAGCTATGAATTATTTCCCTATGAGGAGTCATACATGAGAAATTTATGAAAAATAAAAAGGAAATCGCACTAGTTTATAATAATATTAATAGATATAAGGCTTGTAGATTATCAAAATATTTAATCGGATTAACTGTAAACGGTTACAATTTATTTGAGCTAAAGGTGAAATATATGTCAAACAAAAGATGGACATTCATTAGCATTGCATAAATATAGTCAGAATTTTCTGTTAATTATTTTTTGTGAATTTGTGCCAAAAAGACAAAACCTAAA
>ERZ1673755.51-NODE-52-length-2537-cov-29.094682_pt1 | contig 2537 bp, 4 predicted proteins | sample MGYA00580185_ERZ1673755 | MGnify/ENA primary metagenome ERZ1673755 (study PRJEB41219, sample SAMN04549639) | soil metagenome | isolation source: soil | place: USA:California, San Francisco Bay NWR | collected 2009-02-09 ...
GAGTGGATATCACCTACCTTCGTATGGGACGGGGCTTTATGTACCTGTTTACCATTATCGACTGGTTCAGCCGCAAAGTGATCGATTACGAGTTATCTAGTTAACTAGCACGCTGGAGAAAGGATTTGTCATCAACTGTCTGAAGCGGGCATTACGTCATGGTAAGCCGGCCATCATCAATAGTGACCGTTTAACTGAGCACCTCAATATGATCTATTTCGTCTTCGTATATACAAATAGCAATAGGTTGATCTGATAATTCAATGGACAAACTATCCTGTTCTTCTTCAAAATCTTCCTTGTCATTATAAGTAGCAAAGCCTTTGATCGATTCGCCATCTTTCGTATAAACAATCACACTTTTTCCACTATATTCCCATAATTTCATGTTCATCCCTTTCTTTCAATAGGCATGACATGAGTTTCTGATTTAGAATCGTGTTTTTAAACGGTTACTTGGCGTTTAAGTCCTATTAAACAATGAAATATGTACGTCTATATCCCGTCAGCCTAAACAACTTCTTTATGGTTCCAATTCCTTTGCGATCAAATTCAAGAGTCCTCGTACCAGCTACTGATGGATTAGTTTCTGTTAGACAACTTCCCCTAACAATCCTTTCGCTCGATTTTTTTTAGTTTCTTATAAAACGTTTATAGACTTTTAAATATTCTTATAACTTTTTTCTTATTTGGTTATATTTACTAATTAAATCATGTTTAATTTCATTTTCAAAGTTACTTATTTTTCATTGCATCGCTTTACTTATTTTCTTTATTTATTATGCATAGTAAAATAAACCCATATGGAGGTGAACAAATGGATGACTTAGGAAAAATAATTGCTCTAGCTATTTCGATCCTGACGCTTCGTTAACTCTGGCTCACCAACCGAAAGACGAAATTAGAGATCGAAAAACTAGAGTAAGAAATTAGAAGACAGAGAAGAGAAGATTAATCCTCCCTTCTCGATCCTAAGTATACCATAAAAATTATGGATATATTACTAATATTAATTATTGTTATATGGGTGTTCATTGTTTTATTAGGCGTCCGTTATTTATTTCTTAGAAAGAAACGGGAACACTTGAAAAAAGTGAGGAATAAATTAAATGCCGAAAAAACAAACCGAGGCGAATAAAAAATGGCAGCAAAAAAAAGAATACGCCAAATATTTAAGCAATCGTTCAAAGGCCAGAAGTTTTATTAGAAGACAGGCTACTTTGAATGATTTAGAGGAGTTGAAGCAATTAATAAAAGAACGTGAGGAACTTTTGAAATCTTCCCCCGATTAAATTGGCATGACCGCAAAGGCCATGTTTTTTTGAACAATTTTTAAACAGAGGGCTAACACAATTGATGATGAGCTATAACACTTATCATACATTGATGTACTTTTCTAATATTTCCATCTCTTTTTTTTAATTTTTTCAAAGTCACAGTCAATTTCTTTTAATAAAAATTTCACCTTTGTTCATAAAAAGCATCCTGTTTATTATTTTAAATCAGAATATTCTAAATAATCAATTTTTAACAAACAAATAGACCCACTCGTATGAGTGGAGTTTTTATTTTGAGACAATCTGATCAGCCTCTATTACCTAATTAAGAAAATAATCTAAAAACTTTCCGGTAGTTTTTTCTTAAAATTCCCTTTTTTATTTCTATTTGGTTCACCACCAAAAGATGTACTTGATTTTTACATTAAAATGTGATAGAGGTCTATAAACGGATACGCAAAGTAAAACGTTGGATATTTCTGTATCCATATCCTCGACGTTTAATCTGTTTTCTGCAAGAAAAATTTACAGAGTGTTGCAGTATATCTTTATCAAAATTTTGTATAAATATACATATATATGATCTATCCATCAAGAGCTTGACATGGATCCTCTGTAGCCATGATTCTTTAGCCAATCGCCAGCTTCAACAGTTTCGGCAAAACCAAAAAAGGTTATCATGGCTCCTCCTCCATGTAAAGCCCATTGCATATCACTGAATAAGGATTTTGCAATTCTCTCCACTTTTAATTTGCAAAAAACACAAATGGGACAGCGCAGCCTCCCAACAATTTCAAGCGCGGCATCACTTCCAAATAATTCATTCCACTAAAATAAAAAAGCCCTGCCAAACGGCAAGGTTATAGCTTGTTGACAAAATGGGATAGCTGAAAAGAACCTATATGCTCTTTAAAGATGTGTTGATTAAACATCTATTCAGTTTACAAATCGAGTAACGTGGATTCAAATGATGAGACAAAGATTTTTAGTTATCGTTTTTAGAAAACCCGCCGTCTTCCAAATCTTAAGAGAAAAAGAGCAGCGATTAAGAAAAATGGGATAAATCTTCTTCTAAAGCCGGTGCGAATAAACATTCCTCCTCGTACTGGATCGACCCATTCTATTACTCCTCTATGAACCCATCCATTACGATCGATAACCTCAACTGGCTCTCCCTGATATCTCCTTAAATGTTCCACTTTATCCCTCCCTCTATAAATGTTGATATATCAACGGTTGTAGCCGTTTCAGGGGTGTCAA
>ERZ1673755.54-NODE-55-length-1890-cov-43.335150_pt1 | contig 1890 bp, 1 predicted proteins | sample MGYA00580185_ERZ1673755 | MGnify/ENA primary metagenome ERZ1673755 (study PRJEB41219, sample SAMN04549639) | soil metagenome | isolation source: soil | place: USA:California, San Francisco Bay NWR | collected 2009-02-09 ...
CTCACATTTCGCACCCCAGCAGTGCAGAAACAAAGGATTTTTTATTCATTTTTTTAAAATATTTTTTGAGCCAACACAACAAGCGATGGCAATCCTTTTTTTACCATCGCTCATCATTCCTTATGAGATTAGACATAAATGCTTTCGTCCATTCCCAACTCTTGCAGAATCCTTCGCTGCTCGTAGGTGAGCGGTTTACCTAACGCGCGTTGGATTTTCCCATCCGGCAGCTCCAACAGGACGACTTTCACATACCAGAACAACTGAAAAATCGCCTGCCCGGTCGGACGGGTCAGCTTGCGGCCCCCTACGCCCTTTAACGGGCGCTCCGGCGTAATAAACTGACGCACCCGGCGCTGGAAGACGCGGTAAATGGCCAATGCGAGGAGAAACAAATAGCCCAACACCGCCACTCGTTCCGGTTTTTTCACGTAAATCTCGTCCGTAAAGAACGGATCTTTCAGGAAGGAGAAGTTCATTTCCACCGAGATCTGCCCTTTATACAGCTTCAAGATCTCTTTCGCGTCCATTCGTCGGTCCTTCCATTCCTCCGGCACCGTCGTGACGAGAACAAACCGGGACGCTTTCCGTCTCGCCTGTTCCCACGCGTCTTGGTCGAATTCCACGCTCAGGCGAAGGATGTACAGCGTCTCCATTTCCGGTTCCGCCCCTTTTTTCGGCCGTCCGCGCCGTTTTTTCGGACGCACGATCTCTTCGACGACGGCCTCCACTCGATGGAACCGGGGACGAAGGGATGCCTTGAGGGATGCCAAGGCTTGTTCGGCGTCTTCCCGGCACGAAAACGGGTGGCGCTCCCAACGGGCTTGTTCCTCGTGAAGAAACTCCGCTTCTTGTGCTCGTTCTTTTTCGAGCGTCTTTCCTTTCCGTTGGTCGAGGGCGCTCGATTCGACGACGACCAGCCGAACCGGATGGCCTTCATACATCGATGCCGTTTCCCATACCCGATACGTGGCGCCGTTTTTCTCCGCCAGCGAAAATGGATCGCTCCACGTCGTGTCCCTGGCATCGGCTTCGGCCAGCGCGGTTTTCACGATCCGGAGCGACGACGGGCCTCTGGTGATCAAAAAGGCGTTCGCCGCTTTCGTTTGCGCCAGCGTGTCCTTCGTCATCGCGGCGGAATCTGCCACGTAAATCCATTCGTCCTCGATCTTCGCTTGCTTCAGCTGCTCATGGACACGGGACAGCACCTCGGGATTCCACGTTTTGTCCGGCAGGTTGCCGTCGTGCACATCTCCATAAAAAGGAACGCCATCCTCGTTGCCGATCAGTCCGAAGCCGATCTGCTTTTGCCAACGGTGTTGTCGGTTGTAGCCATGGGCAATATGCAGGGTATCCGGCGAGGCCGATTCATACGTGCCGTAAACAGATACATCGGTCGTATCGGCATGGAACACCCGAAGGGGGATGCCTTCCTTCTTGTAGATCTGCACAAGGCAAGCCGAAATGACTTGATGGATGTTGGCATCATACAGGCGATCCAGATGGCGGGCGATGGCATCGTCATTGAACCAAGAAGGCTGGAGCTCCGGCCGGATCAGCTTGGGCAAATCGATTTCATGCGCCCATCGTTCCAAATGAACCAGCGCTTGACGGCCGCTTAAGATATCCAGGATGAGCAGCCAGACCACATCGCTGGCTCGGGTTTGGCATTGGGGATCCACCGGAACCAGCCGGTCAATCAGCTGAGGGAGGCCAAGATCCTTGAAGATGGCACTTATTATATTCAAATAGGAACTTTCATAAATAGCACGAATTCGAACGTCCATGGTGTGGAAACTCCTTTGCTTTCCTTGTGTACCAAGGACCTATTCGACATCGGGATGAAAAAATCCTCCCGATTTTCGTCGGGAGGGTGCGAAATGTGAGTTA